>ERZ773264.1644-NODE-1644-length-25204-cov-5.388445_pt1 | contig 25204 bp, 31 predicted proteins | sample MGYA00511910_ERZ773264 | MGnify/ENA primary metagenome ERZ773264 (study PRJEB29015, sample SAMEA2737739) | human gut metagenome | biome: human gut; feature: human-associated habitat; material: faeces | place: China | collected 2012 ...
AGAGAGAAGACGCTAAGAAAAATGCTGAGATGAGACAGAGATTGCTTGAAATCAAGGCTAAGAGACAGGATGCTGCCCTTGAGAATATGTCTGACGAGGATCTTGATAAGGCACTTGCAGAGTTAGAGTAATGTTTATGGGCTGGCTGACGAACAGTTGGTCAGTCCTTTTTATAATAGAAAGAGAGAGGTACATATTATGCCAATACATGATGATTTAGGCGTTAGAATGAAAACATTCTACGAGCAGATTCCAAAGACAAAGTTAATGAGAAGATGCCCTGTGGCACTGAGAATTGATGGGAAAGCTTTTCATACGTTCACAAGAGGATTCCAAAAGCCTTTTGATGAAGTGTTGATTAAGTCAATGCAGGAGACTATGAAATATTTATGTAAAAATATTCAAGGTTGTGTTCTTGGATATACGCAGTCAGATGAGATTACATTGATTCTTGTTGATTATAAGAAGCTCACATCTTCAGCATGGTTTGGTTATGAGGTGCAGAAGATATGCAGTATTGCAGCAAGTATGGCTACGATAGCATTTAATAAATTTTTTGAAAAGTATGTTGACGAATATAGATTTAGTAAATGGGATGGTGTTTCAAAATATGAGGATGGTACATGGGGATATATTCAGACATTACTAAATGCAGTTGACAAGAGTGCAATGTTTGATTGTCGTTGCTTTAATATTCCAAAGGAAGAAGTAGCTAATCTTATATATTGGAGACAATTAGACGCTTCTCGTAATTCAATTCAGATGGTAGGTCAAGCCAATTTCTCGCATAAGGAATTACAGAACAAGTCGTGTAATGAGATTCAGGATATGTTGATGACTCAGAAAGGTATTAATTGGAATGATTTGCCTATTTATCAGAAGTGTGGAAGTTGCTGTGTAAGAAATAAGATTATTCTTTTCCGTGGTAGCATTATGGAAACTACACAGTTGCGAGATACTTCTAAGTCTGAAAACGAATGGATTATTGATACAGAAATTCCGATTTTTAAGAATGAAGGCAGAGAATATATAGATAGACTTATCTATATTGGCGAAGAATAGGAGGATATAAATTATGACTGAAAAGAAATTATATTCCTGAGTCAATTGTGCCATTTGAGGTTACAGATAAAAAGTAAGTACAGTAAACCGAAGTTTCCTTCGGAGAATAATACATTGAAAGGAGCATGAGATTTGCTGCAGCATTAAATCTGGATTTGCTCTGAGTAAGTAATGTTAGAGATTAACAAAATATACAATGAAGATTGTCTTGAAGGTATGAAAAAGATTGATGATAAATCAGTCGATTTTATTTTTACAGATCTACCGTTTTCAACAACTCAGAATTCATGGGATGTACTAATTCCATTTGAGCCATTATGGGAACAATACGAGAGAATTATCAAAGATAATGGTTGTATTGCATTATGGGCACAATCACCATTTGATAAGAGACTCGCTTGTAGTAATGAAAAACTATATCGCTATGAATGGATTATCGAAAAGACCAAAGCAACTGGTCATCTAAACGCTAAGAAAATGCCTATGAAGGCACATGAAAATGTCTTGATTTTTTATAAGAAACTCCCTACATACAATCCACAAATGACAGAAGGACATACACCTGTTCATTCTTATACAAAGCATACAACAGATGGCAACTGTTATGGTGCTACAAAGACTGGTATTTCAGGTGGTGGTAGTACACAAAGATATCCAAGAGATGTTCTACAGTTCAAGTGGGACACTCAGAAAAGTAGTTTACATCAGTGTCAAAAACCTGTTGAAGCATGTGAGTATTTTATCAAGACATACACAAATTCAGGCGATTTAGTTTTTGATTCGTGTGCAGGAAGTTGTACAACTGCGATTGCCGCTATGAATACAGGTAGGAATTACATATGTTTTGAGGAGAATAAGGATATTTTTGAAGTTGGTAGTAAAAGAGTTGCTGAGTATGCTAATCAAGATTTATTAATGAGTGCGACATAGGAGAGGAATAATAATGAGTAAGAGTAAATTTACATATCCAAAATGTCCATATTGTAAGGCTGTATATCATGAAGAACTTGGATCAATGAAATACGACTTGGTGGAATTAGTTACTCGTGGATATAAAACTGAGGCAAAAGTGAAATGTGATAGCTGTGGAAAATATTTTAGGGTTACAGCTCATATCACATATTATGGATCGAAAATTAAGAAGTAATGAATGAAATCTTTCATTTGGTGATTGGAGGTGTGAAATGTTAGATATTTGTTATGAAACATTTGAAGATTTAAAAGACGACATTGAGAATAATGATTTTATAGAGACAAAATATTTAGACACATGGGATTTTGAGGATGAATATTCACACAATCATATTGATGAAAATCGAGATAAATTCATTGATATGGCAAATGAATATTTTAAAGAAAATGATTTGCCATATGTTATGCGAGAAGTGTGTGAAAACGCAATGGTATGTGATAAGGATGGAGAGATTTTAAGAAGAGGAAAATAATACAGTGAGGTGATTTTACATGAAAATTTTATCATTGAATAATGGACATATTAAAAAAGAGACAAAAGAGACAGAAGTTTTAGGTTATGGATGTGTTTGCCCTAATTGTGGCACTGTCTTTATTTTTACTGATAAAGATATTAGTAGACCACGAACACATTATCCAGATCCAAAAGATTGTGTGTTTATATGTCCTAATACAACTTGTAATCAAGTGTTAGCAATGGATAATCCATGTATCCATACTTTTAAAAATAGTGATGAAAAATATGAATTTGAACATATGTATGACGAATAGGAGAAAGGAGACAAACAATGGGATATTATCATTTTCCTTTAGAGAAAAGGAACGCAAGCAATTTTTCATCAAGTTGTAAATATATCATAATGTCAAAACCAAATAAGCCAACACTTGAGAATGACAAGAAAAAGGTTACGACTGAACAGAATAAAAAGTATAAAGAAGACACAATAAAATATGAAGAGTGCATTGCAGCACTTGAATCTGGTCATGTGAACCTATACAACAATAAAATCAAGACTGATTGCACAGATGAGTTCGCAGTCAGAATGTTGTTTAACGGTATTCCTGAACGAGACAGAATATTTTACATAGAGCCACTACAGAGTGAACAGGACGCATATTGTAAATATTATGTATCAGAGTTTCGAGTAGAGAAAGAAATTAAAACTGCTAATGAATTGCTTGAGAACATTGTAAAACATTACGACTATTTCAATTTAGAGGACAAGATATTTTACAATGGTACATTAGGTAATTCTGGCTACAAAGAAAAGGCATTTGAAATATTGGATAAGCTTAATAAAATGACTAAGAGTAAACATTACTTATGTGATATGATTCATCCTTTTGATAGTGGATATTCATTTGATCCTGCAAGAGTGACAAACTTCTATGACTTAAAGAAAACGCATGATTATGCAAGAGAGTTAATTGATTCTGGAATTATTCAGCTAAATGATACTCCAAATTCATATTTAGGTCGATTTATCGAAAGATTATTGAGACTGAAATGGTCTGATTTTGCATTAAAAGTAATCAATCATGTAGTTGGTAATGATGAAGTAATTAATGAGATTAAGAAAAACCAGTTCATCAAACCTCTTCTATCTGAAATGACTGATGATTCAAATGTTAAAGAAATTCTGAAACTGCTTGGTATGACATCTAATGTACTCACTCTTATTGTAGAAGAAGATTATGATGATGGATATAGTACAAGAGAAGTAGAAAGAAAAGAGTTTTCTGATATGGGAGAATTAAGATCATATCTGATTACAGAATATAAAATGCCGTTTGAAATGGCAAGCAAGAATATTGATGATTTGTATTGGAATGATTACACATTCAATGTAGAACAAAAGGAGAATAATTAAATGTAATGAAGCTCGCATTTCTTGTTTCAGAAAGGAGAAATTATGTATCAGAATTGTTGTAAAAAGTGTGGAAGTATTGCGTTACATACAGAAGTAAAAGGCAATAATACAGGATTGTATTGTGATGATTGTGGTGCTTTTCAGAAATGGCTTGGAAAAGATGAATTAAGAGCTTTTGAGTATTCTATGAGAGAAGCAACAAAAGAAGAGAATGAAGCTATTGATAAGTATATTCGGAGTATCAGCAAGCCAACAGGTGTAAATCTATTTGATAATTCTACTATTGTTGAACGATTGGAAAGATTTGTTGAAGAAATAGATAAGGAAATTGATTGTGAGTATGAGAAACGACCAATTTCTGTAGAAGATAATGTCAGGAAAAATGCATATTGTTATGCATTAGAAAAATGTAAAATTGCGATTGGCAATATTTTAGACGGTAGAGAATTTAACGACTTGGGAGAATAATCATATGGGGCAGTTAATTGATAAAACAGTATTGCGAAAAGAATTGTCCAAATTGCCATCTGAAATGGGTTTTGTAAGAAAGTCAGATGTGATGCAAATTCTTGGAAATCAGAAATGTGCTTATGATGTAGACAAAGTTGTAAAAGAATTAGGTGAATGGACTTTCAATGCAAATATAGACATTGGCGATGGAACTATGATGAATCACAATTTGATTGTAAGAGACAATGCTGTTGATATTGTGAAGAAAGGTGGAGTAAATGAGTAATCCAACACATAGAGAAGAAGTAAATATTTACGAAACAATTCAGAAATCATTCCCTAAAATTCTCATCAAAGACTTAACAGAACACGAAAGAATTTGTCCTGTTTGTAATGGTCTTGGAATGAGAATAGAGAATAATATCTATGGTATAAAAGGTGATGATTCTGAAGCTGGCAGAAAATATCATTTCCCATATAAACATCAAGCACTTTCATTCTGTCAGAGTTGTTTTAATGGTGTACAAAGATTATGTCCTTATTGTGGACAGCCATATAAAAGTCAGGCATATATACATTGTGACTGTGAAGGACAAAAGAAGGCTAATGCAGAAAAGAAATGAATACATGGTTGATTTGGCAGACAAGGTAATCGCAGTTTGGGATGGTACAAAAGGTGGTACTGCAAATTGTGTTAGGTATGCCGAAAAGGTTGGGAAAGAAATTATAAAAGTCAATCCATATTAAAGTAACAAGTAAGTAAAGAATAAATTAAAGCACAAGAAATTTTGGTTTCTTGGTTTGTCACGAAAACTATACAATATTCAAGACAAAACAAGAGAATATAACAATATAAGTACAATTAAAGAAAGGAAAAATGTTCACATGTGAGTAAAGCTGCGCAGCTACTATTGGTGAACAAAAATTGAGTAATAATACAGAAAAAGATTGGACAGGCAATAAGAATAGTATTTTTAAAACTTTAGGTGCAAGTAATCATACTGATAAGGAAAGACAGAATGAAGATTATTATGCGACAGATCCTATTGCAATTGATGTTTTATTGAAAGATGGTAATGTCACATTTGACAAACCTATCTGGGAATGTTCCTGTGGCGAGGGACATTTATCTGAAAGATTAAAGAGCTTCGGCTATGAAGTTCGTTCCACCGATCTAATTGATAGAGGTTATGGCGAAGGTGGAATTGATTTTCTTACATATAATCAGCCTTGGAATGGCGATATCTTAACAAATCCCCCATACAAATATGCAAAAGAATTTATCGAACATGCAATGACATTAATTCCTGATGGTTGCAGAGTATTTATGTTTCTTAAAGTTCAGTTCCTTGAAGGAAAAGCTCGTAAAGAATTATTTAAGAAGTATCCACCAAAATGCGTTTACGTTTCAAGTAGTCGTATTTTATGTGCAAAAAATGCTCTTTTTGATGAGATGAGAGCAGGTGGTGGTAGTGCGGTCGCTTATGCGTGGTACGAGTTTGAAAAGGGTTATACAGGTGAAAGTAAACTAAAATGGATAAACTAACGCAAAGATTAAATGAAGAGATGAATAGTTGGATTGGTGATTTAGTCACCAATTCTGACTTATCAAGTGAGAAACTATTAAAACAATATTCATATGAGTATTGCATTAAAGAAGAAATTATTAACTATTTTTCAGAGAATATTATATCAGACAACTTTGAAGAATTCTTATTAGATAAAGAAGATACATTATCTTACTTATATGTTGAGTATATGAAAGATGATACGGCAAATATTCATAATGAGATAGAAGGATTTGTAAGTAATCTCTATTATCGACTTAAAGCAATCTCTAAAATGCCCTAAATCAAGGCTTTTAGAGGTTGAAAAAGCCATTGAAAACCACGTTTTATTTAGTCATGAAAGTAGGTGATAGAAATGTCTACATTTGCAGATTTAGGTATAAAAACATATGAAGATTACAGAAAAAATAAAAGAGAAATATTTGATATTGCGTATGAAATGTTTGAAGAATATATAGATAAACATCCAGAATTTGTTGAGCAAGCAATAGATAAATCTTTAGAAAACTATGTAAGCGTAAAAGATTTGGCAGTTGGCGATGCAAATGTATTTAGAGTAAGTGAATAGGAGAATAACAATATGAGAGCATATGAATTACGACAACATGACGTGATTTCTTATTATCCTCCACAGCCACACAAGAAGAAATATCAAATTGGAGAACACATTTCTATTAACGAATTAGCCGAAGCAATGTTTGGTTCACCTGCTTTAAAGTTAGATAGAGATAAAAATGAGGACAAGATATTTCGAGTTATAGAAATAAAATATATGAAATCCCCTTGGTGGAAGTTTTGGAAGAGAAGAAAATATGTTGAAGAATATCATTTAGAAGTTATGTAGGTAGGTGAGAAATATGAGTAAAAAAGTACAATTAAATATAAAAGCAACTATTGATGAGAGATGGGTAAATGATTTTTGTTCTATGTTGAAATGGATGGAAGCTTGTGGGAACTTAGGACACTCTTCAGTGGTTGGATTTTATTCAGATGGAGATGGAGATTTTAGACCAAAATTTGAATTCGATAGAGAATATGAACAAACGAAAGGATATTGGGATAAAGGAAAGTTACCTAATATAGAGGTTATGTTTGATGCAGGGTAATCCAATTAATGAAGTATTTCCTTTGGAAAGGAGAACATAAATGGAGAAATTTTCAATAGTAGAAAAGATAAATGTGGATAAGTTGAATACAAAAATTGCAGAATTTGTATATAGGGAGGGATATGAACCGTACATATTTTCAAACAAAGAGACACTTGATGCATTAGTTAAGCCAATTGAGCAGGTTGAAATGTTTGCAAATTCTTGGGGTATAGGACTTGTAAGCTCATATAAGGGTTGTCTCACTGGTATGTATCATGGAAATAAAATGTTCAGAGATGACACATTACAATTCGGGGAGATTGAGCTGAGATAAGAGAATATATAGGTGACAATAAATTATAAGGAGATATGTTTTATGAGTAAAAAAAGTAAGAAAAAAAGATATTCTGGATTAAAATTTAATTATAAAATTGGAGAAACTGTTTTAATGGACAAGTATTTAACAATTGATGATTTTTTGTCCACATCATTTCCTAAAAATAATAATCCTATGTCGCCTAAATATGATACAAAGATATTTAATCTAAAATGGAACAATAATGATGTATTTATTGCTGAAAAAGTAAATACAGTAAATGATTTGATTGAGATTCTGAAAAGAGAAGATATCTTTGTATCTAACGCAGATATTCGATTTGGTAGATTTAAACCTAAAGAATACCTTATTAGAAAAGAAACTTATTCTATTGATGAAGTTAGGGATAAAGTGAAAGATATTTTATTTGAAGAAGATAAGAGAAATGCAAAAGTTGATTTTGATGGTGATTTGATTAAAGGTAATAGTCAAAGATACCAAACATTTTTCACAAAAGGCTGTAAATGTGTAGTTTGTGGAGTTGAAGGCAAATATTTTGCTAAAGAAAGACATTTGCAGGATAAAACATATCATCTAAATCTGTATGCAGTTGATGATAATGGTGATGAAATTTTAATGACAAAAGATCATATTATACCACGCTCAAAAGGTGGTATTGATGATATTAGCAACTATCAAACAATGTGTAAGCTTTGTAATGAAGCTAAAGGTAACAAATTAGAAGATTAAATAAGAAAGGAAAAATAGAAAAGTTCCTATAGGATAAAGTGCGCACTACTTACTAAGGTAAGAGGAACTTGGAGAACAAAGAGAGAGCATTAGCACATGTAGAAAAGATTGAATGGATAAGACCGATTGAAGGGGCTGATAATATTGAACTTATTGGAGTTTTAGGATGGGTTTGTATCGCTAAGAAGGACGAGTTTAATGTAGGAGATATGGCTGTTTATATTGAAATTGACAGCAAGTGTCCTGAAACAGATGAAAGATTCGCATTTTTGGCAAACAAAAAATTCAAAGTCAAGACAATGAAACTTGGTAAATTTAAGGTAATTTCTCAGGGATTAGCTTTACCTATTTCACTGTTCCCAGAATTAAATAATAAGAAAATTGGTGATGATGTCACTAAGGAGTTAAAGATTACATATTCTTCTGAGGAAGATATTTCGAGAAAAAGTAACAAAGTAGATCCGAATGCTAAGTATAAAGCTATGGCAAATCGTAGACCTAAGTTATTTTCTAAGCCAATTGTTAGAAAAATTATGAGATATAGCATTGGTCGAAGATTCATGTTCCTGTTATTTGGAAAGAAAAAGGATAATCCTAAGAAGTTTCCTGATTGGATTGTTAAGACTGATGAAACTAGAATTGAGAATGCACCATTCTATCTCCAGAGTACTGAAAAGTGGATTAAGACTGAGAAATGCGATGGTACAAGTTGTACCTTTGCAGTTGATAGATTGAAGAAAGGTAAGAATAAGTTTGATTTTATTGTATGTAGCAGAAATGTAAGACAGGCAGACAGAGATCAAGCTTGTTACCATGATTCAAATATCTACTGGGAATTAGCTGATAAATACGATATTGAAAAGATTCTTACACAGTTTGCAACAGAGAATAATTATAACAGAGTTGTGTTACAAGGTGAAGGAGTTGGCTCAGTTCAGGGCAATCCATATAAGTTTACGGAGAATAAGTTATTTGTATTCAATTTGATTATTGATGGTACAAGACTTGGGACTGTAGAAATGGCTGATTTCTGTAAGAAACATGGATTAACAAGTGTGCCAATTATTGATACAGCTTATGAGTTACCTAAAACTATGGAAGAGATGAAACTTGAGGCAGACGGATATAGCGAATTAAACCCAAAGGTTAAGAGAGAGGGTTTTGTGTACAGAAGTATTGATGGTCAGAAGAGTTTCAAAAATGTTTCGAGAGAGTATTTATTAAAACACAACGGATAGGAGAATATATGAATAAACCTATACTCTGGATGATGTGTGGTTTGAGTGGTAGTGGGAAATCAACCATTGCCACTCAGATTGCCAACGAAAATCCAAACACAATAATTGTATCATCAGATGCTATTCGTGAGGAATTGACTGGTAATTACGAAGACCAAGAACATAACGAAGAAGTGTTTAAGATTTTCCATGATAGAATTCGCAAGAATTTGGAGAATAAAAAGAATGTGATTGCTGATGCAACTAATCTGACTATGAAATCTCGTAGAGCAATTATGATGAAAATTCATGGTCTTAATATACATAAGATATGCGTGATTATTCCAAAAGCATTTGAACAGTGTAAGATTGACAATCAGAATCGTAAACATCCTGTTCCAGATGAAGTATTGGATAAGCAGATTAGAAGATTTCAGATCCCATTTTACGAAGAAAAATTTGATGAGATTCAGATAAATGTATTTCATAAAGAGAATCGTTTAACTCTTGGAGAAATGTTTTCTATGATGGAAGGGTTTGATCAGAAAAACCCTCATCATACTATGGATTTATATAATCACTCATTTCATACATATGAGTTATTTGGTAGTAAATGCTATCCAGCAAAATATAATATAGCTGCATTATTACACGATTTTGGAAAAATGTATTGTCAAACATTTGATGAGAATGGCATAGCTCATTACTATGAACATCATGCAATCGGTTCTTATTTAATTTTAGAGAACCTATCAGGTATATTTTACGAAAATATTGGTGACATATGTTTTCTTATCAACTATCATATGATGCCTTTTAGTTGGGATACTGATAAAGCAAAGCAGCGTTGGAAAGAAAGATTTGGAGAATATAAATATAAGATGCTTTTAGATTTTAACGAATGTGATAGAGCGAGGTAAGTGTATGTGCAATCGTTGTGATTATGACTCACCTGATAATCGGATATATGTAGATCCATTAACTAATGAATATTATTTGGATATTGAAACATCTGAATGGGATGAGTACGATGATGGATTCGTTCATCAGAGAGAATATATTGCGTATTGTCCTTGGTGTGGCAGGAAGTTAGGAGAATAAGTTTAAAAGTAAATTTTTCTTTCATGGCGTGAGAAAGGAGAGGATATATTGATAGATTTCAAAATTATTGATTGCAAGAATTACATATATATATCAAAAGACGATAAGTGGTCATGCGATTTAAGTAATTATTTATTTGACGGTGTAAAAGCAGAATCAACGAATAAAAAAGAGTGGTACAGATTAGATAAAATTCCTGAAATTGTGTCAGAAAAGCAGGCTGATAAACGTATTAACGAAAGATACGAGTTAAAAGCTGGATATACTGCAACTGATTTAATGCCTAAGATTATTCTAAAAGAGCAGATCGATGAATATGAAGAAGTCATTGGACTATATACATATAGATATGATTCTGTTCCAGGCGGTTATGATGAAATCGAGTTCAATATTGAGAGAATATATGAACGAGAAGATTTTGTGTTTATACCTAATAAATATAGTGCTGAAACGGATTTAATCACACAGATTGAATATCCAGAAATAGCATATCAGGATAAACCATGTAGGATTGATTCAGAACATATGCTCAAAATCATCAGAGAATATGTAAAAAGAAACATTGACACTTCTGTTGCCTCTATCAAATCTGATTATGATTTTCATTTTGAAGTTGCTAAAAAGATTTCATTAGTAGATCCATATTCTATTCAAGTTGATACAAACAATTCGATTATGGATAAAAGACGTAAACCGAAATGGGTTGACAGGCTTATATCTACAAAAGAAGCAACAATAATCAATTTTAAGGATAAACCTTCGTCAAACAATTATGGAAAAGATTGTGTAATTGCACCATCTATAACAGGAGAAAATTATACTGATTTACAAAACAAAGTAGATAAATACTTGTCAGAACTTATGCAACAGATTAACAAGAAATATTGTGAATGTCCAACTTGCAAAGGTTGGGGAATTGTGGAGGAAGAATAATGGCAAATTTTATCAGACAACATATTCAGAAGGTGCTACAGAAATATATCAAAAATATATATTCTACTAAAGAAGAAGTAGGCAGCATCTTAAAAATACTTTTAGAGAGATTGAATAAAAAAATAAAGAGGTAGAAATTGGTCATACTTGTTCTACGTGTAAACATAGATGTACAGAAACATGGACAACGCCGGATTGGGGATTTGAGGAAGTATGGCACAACTGGTGTGGTCTTGATAAAAAATATATGGAAACAAAATATAGTCAAGGAAACCATAAACACTTTTCAGAATCTTGTGATCATTGGGAAATTTCTGATTACTTCAAAGAAAAATAAGAAAACAAATCTTAAATAATCAATAACTCATTCGAGTCGCAATTTCCAATAAAACAAATAACTAAATAGAGAATATAAATATGGGTGGAAGAACAGCATACCCTTGGGTTTGTATACTCAAAAATCACTGTTGAATATAGATTTTATATAGATTTAATCTCTATGTTCCGTCCTGAGTGGGCGTTTATATAGATTGTTTTATTTAACAATATTTACATAAATTATTTAATTTTAAGGAGGAAAAATTTTAATGAAGGAACTCAAAAATTTAGTAACAGTAACAGGAAAGCTCGTAAAGAATAACATCGAGGAATTTGAACACGAAGGAGTACAGAAAATTGGTGGTAGTCTTGTACTTAGAACAGCAGATGATAGTGAACATGAGATTAATTTTTCTACTACAAAATACAAAAAGGATGAAAATAAAAACTTTACATCCGAAGAAAGTTATTTTTACAAGCAGTATTTTGATGCAATGAATAATTTAAGAGATATTGAACATTGTTCCGAAGGAGAAAACCCAGATATCATCTCTATTACAGATGGTTCATTTTCAGTAAATGATTTTCCAGGCAAGGATGGAAATGTTGTTTCAACAAACAAAGTATATGCAAAATTTATTAACAAAGTTGAACCAAAAGATTATGATTCATCGGTGTTAGAAGCAAAATTTGAAGTTGAAGGAGTAATTGAATCAATTTCGGATGAAGTAACAAAAAATGGTTCAACTGGAAATTTGATCATTGTCATGAATGCAATTAGACAGAATCAGAAAGATTTTAAAGATTCAAATTCGTATGAAGTAGATTCATTTATTCCAATTAGAATGACTGTTGATAAATCAATGGCAGATGCATTTAGAAGCGCAGGTTATTATGAAGGTGGATTTGCAAAATTTGTTGGAACAGTTATTAACACTGTTAATTATGAAGAGGTTACAGAAAAAGCAGCATTTGGTACAGATATTGTCAAGAAAGTGAAAAAGACCGTTAAAAAGAATTTGATTAAGTCTGGAACTGCGGTTAGTACAGTATTTGAGCATGAACTTACACAGGATATTATTGACACATTAAAGTCTAAGAGAAAGGCTAAGTTAGCCGAAATCAAGGCAGGAGAGTCATCTTCTCAGACAGCAGAAGGATTCCAGAAGAATACTAGCACACCTGCTCCACAGACTACATATAATCCATTTGCACAGCAGCAGTAAAATAAAAAGCCTACTCAAGAGTAATCTTGGGTAGGAGAATAATAAGAAATTTAAAATGTAAGGAGATAAACAAAACATGGTTGGAAATTTATTAGATTTAACACCAAATAAGGTGTCAGTTGACTTAACTCAGTATTCTACAGTTTGGATGGGAGATACAGGTGTTGGTAAAACAACAACACTCATGAAGTTTTTGAAGGAACTCGTACCTGACAAAGATCCGTTTTTCTTAGAGTTTGAAGATAGATATCAGAACATTCCTGGTATTATGGCTCAGAAAGTTGATACAATGTCTGATTTTAAGTCAATTATTGGACAGTTAAGAAATCCAGCACTCAAGCAGAAGTTCTCTTGTATTGTAATTGATACACTTGATAAATATGAAGAATTTTGTGAGAGATATGTACTTGAAAATAGAGATGCAGAAATCTTAAAGGATGTTGGTGCATTTGGCGAAGGTTCTCTTCGTTTTAAGAGTGCATTAAGAAATATTGGTATCATTCAGAGCCTTGGATATACAGTACATTTTATTGCACAATCAACACATAGTAAAGATTTCGATACAAAGAAAGAAAGTGACGCTTTAAAGCTTAATAAGAATACGTTTTCTTACTGTAGAGAAGCAGCTTATCTCGTTGGATATATGTATAGAGAGAAAGATGAGAGATTTATCACATTTAAGAAAACGGAGAAATATCCAGATTTAAAGGATACATTCGATCTTCCAGATAAGATTAATGTTAAAGATCTCAAGAAGGCTTGGACAAAGGCTGTTGAAGATTTAGGTGGAGATTTCACTACTAAGGAGAAGACAATTGATAAGACTGCGCCAGTTGAGGACTTTGAAGCTATTAAAGCAAAGGGTATTGAACTTGGTGGTTTACTTGCATCAAATGGTCATCTTGCCGAAGCAACGGCTGTTCTTCAGAGAAATCTTGGTCTTGATGATAATGGAAATGTAAAGATGTTTGATACTCTTAGAGATACACAGCTTGATTTAACAAAGGTTGTTGTTATGGAACTCGAAGAGTTAGTAGAGAAATTTGGAATTAAGGCTTAGAAATAAGGGAGGGATTCTTCCCTCCTGTTCTTTGTGAAGAGGTGTATATGGCTAGATTATCAACATGTAAAGGTTGTTGGAAAAAATTGCAACCAGAAGAAAAATACATACATGCTTCAAAAACATATTGTGAAGAGTGCTATAAGAAAATTGAAAGAGAATCTACTGAATATAAACAGTTGATTGAATTCATCTGTAATAACTATGAGTTAGATAAACCAACAGGTTTTATGCTTAAACAGATTAAGGAACTTAAAACTGAATATGGATATTCATATGCAGCTATGACTTATACACTTTGGTACTGCAAAGAAATATTAAACAAGTCCTTGATTGAAAAGTATGGTGTAGCATTAATTAAACATTATTATGATGAAGCAAAGGATTATTATTCACAACAAGAAAAATTAAAAGAGCAAATCAACAAATTGTCAGATGTGGAAGTTAAAACAAAAGTTGTTAAAAAAACTTCTATGAACTCTAATAAAAAATCAGCATCTTTGATAGATTTGGGAAATTTGTTAGAAGGTGGTGATTCAAATTAATTTTAATCAACAGGTAGATAAAAAGGCTATTTTCTTATTATTTGGATGTTATTGTTTGAATCCAAGATATGTATTAGATGAAAAATATTCAACAAATACAAATGATTATCCTGAGAATTTTCATAAAATGATTTGGGGAGCAATTGTAAACATTGCGAAGAAAGGTAATGTTGAAAAGATTACACCTATTGATATTGAAAATGAGATTTCTCAGTTTGATACGGCAATTTCACTTTGGAAGAATAATGATGGTTGGGGATATATTGAGTCAGCCATAGAGATGTCTTCTGATAAAATCATGAATGTTGGTAAATATTATGATGATGTTCGTAAGTATTCAATTGTTAGGAATGCTGTAGAATCATTAAAAATGGATATCAGTTTTTTATATGATGAGAATGATGATGAGAAGTTAGAAGCATTCAATAAATTGACAAGTATGGATGTTCTCAATGAAATAAATAATAAATTTATGGATTTCAAATCTATGTGGAAGAATATGTTTGGAGATAACTATTCGTTCAAAGCAGGAGATGGAATCACAGATAGATTAAGAGAACATAAAGAACAGCAGAATGTGTATGGTTATCCTTTTCAATCTGGATATTTGACAACTGTGTATAGAGGTATGCGACCAAAGAAATACATATTAAGAAGTTCTGTATCTGGTGGTGGTAAATCAAGAAGTTCTCTTGCTGACGGTTGTAATATGGTATCTGACCGAATATATGATTGGAGTAAAAAGGAATGGATATCTACAGGTGATAGTCAACCAGTGTTGTTTATTTCTACTGAGTTGGAAAAAGATGAAATTCAAGATATTATTCTTGCACATGTAAGTGGTATTGAACAGGATCGAATTGAAACTTGGGATGACATTACACCAGAAGAAGAAAAAATTCTTGAAGAGTCAGCAAAATATATTGAGACATATGAATATTATGTTGAGTATATGCCTGATTTTACTATTGATCTCATTTCTGAAACAATCGAAAAGTATATCTTAAATTATGGAATAGTCGCTTGTTTCTTTGACTATATCAACGATTCCCCTTCATTATATGAATATTATTACAATAAAACACACACAAGATTAAGAACTGATCAGATTCTTTTCTTATTTAGTGCAGCATTAAAGTCTGTATGTAATAAGTTTGGTATATATTTGGGTTCAGCAACACAGTTAAATGATAATTATAAAGAAGACAATAATAAGGATGCAGGTGCTTTAAAGGGTTCAAAGGCTATTATTGAGAAAGCCGATGGTGGTATTTTAGCACTTCCTGTAACTCATAAGGATTTGAAAAAGCTAAAACCAATTCTTGAAAGTGATGGAAGTTTTGGAAAATTAATTCCGAATATGTCATATTACATATTTAAAAATCGTGGTGGTAAGTGGAAGACAATTATTATTTGGACAAAACTTAATATGGGAACTATGAGAGAAGTTGATTGTTTTGTAACAGATTACAATTATGAACTCATAACCGATATTGAACAAACACTTATTGATTTTAAGCTCGATGACGTAGGTGATGTTGGAATTATTGAAACAGATGTAGATGTTTCAGGTTCAGATTTAGCGACAGAATTATCAAAAGTATCTAAGTAGGGAGGTATACGATGACCGCCCAAGAATTAAAAGAGAAGTTAAAAGAAGAAGATATTAGAAAGTTGCTCATAGAAATGGGAGCGACTTTCTATTATGAAGATGATGATATGTGGATTACAGATACCATATGTCATCATGGTACAAAGCCTAAATTGTATTATTATAAAGATTCAATGTCTTTCCATTGCTATACAGAATGTGGTCAGTTGGACATTATTGGTGTAGTAATGGGATATAAAGATTATGAACAAGAAGAATTTCAAAAAGCAATTAATTGGATATGTGTAAAGCTTAATCTTGATAATTGTGAATATGGATTCGGAAAACAAGAACAAATATCTGATTGGGAATTCATTAGGAAGTATAAGAAGAGTAGTAAAAAAGAAGCCAAAGAAAAACCATTAGTTCCATATGATAAAAGTGTTTTGAATATATTTCAAAAGATGTACACAGACGAATGGATTAAAGAGGGAATATCCATAGAGACTATGGAAAAATACAATATTCTTTATTCTACATGGCAACAGAAAATTATCATCCCTCATTTTGATGTGAATAATCAATTGATAGGAGTTCGTGGAAGATCCTTAATAGATGAAGATATTGAATTGTTCGGTAAATATACTCCATTTAAAGTTGGAAGAAGATTTTATAATCATTCACTTGGAATGAATCTATTTGGATTAAATCATAATCTTAAAGCCATTCAGAAGAAAAGAAAAATCATGCTAGTAGAAGCTGAAAAATCTGTTTTCCAGACAGACACAATGTTTGGAGAAGATAATTTTACAGTTGCGTTATGTGGAAGTAATCTAACCGATTATCAAAAAGGAATGATTTTAATGCTTGGTGTGAGAGAGGTTATAGTCGCATTGGACAAGCAATATGAAACTATTGATTCTGATGAATGTAAAAAATGGGCTAAACATATAAAAGATAAAATCGTTGACAAATTGAGTCCGTTTGTAATTGTTTCGGTTCTTTGGGACACAAATGATTTACTTGAATATAAGGATAGTCCAACAGATAGAGGAAAAGAAACTTTACTTCAACTAATGGAGAATAAAATATATGTAGGAACTAATCAATAAGGAAGGAGTGTAGATTTGAGTTTCAAATACGATGTATTAGGTCACGTAAGGTTCGGAAATGAGTTGGAAGATATTTTGAAATTAAAAGGTATCAAAGATATAAACTCCTTCCTGAATCCTACTGTTAAAAATACAGAGAGTGAATTGCTCTTTGATAATATTGAGAAAGCAAGAGATGTGTTTGTAAAACATATTGAAAATAAAAGTGTGATAGATTTATTAGTGGATTGTGATGTTGATGGATTTACATCAGCATCCAATATTTATCAGTATATAAAAAGATTAAATCCTGACATTGAAGTTAGATGTTTTATTCACAAAGGTAAAATTCATGGATTATCTGAATTTGTGGATAGTATGTGTGAAGATGATTCAAAGCTTGTTATTGTTCCAGATGCAGGTTCAGGAGATTCTAAGGAGTGTGAAAAACTTATAGAAAGTGGAAAAGATGTAATTATTTTGGATCATCATAGTATTGATGCAAGTGATAATCCTGCAATAGTTGTAAATAATCAACTTTCATATAGAATAACCGACAAAGCTATGACTGGTGTTGGCATTACATATAAGTTTACAAAATTATTGGATAAATATTATGGAGTCGATTATGCAGATGATTATTTGGATTTAGTTGCATTGGGAATGATTGGAGATAGAGCTGATACAGTTAATCTTCAGACAAGATATCTAATTCTAAAAGGATTGGAACAGATACGAAATAAAGTTAATAAAAATAAACTTATATCTGTTCTAGTAAATGCTCAAATGTATTCAATGAATAATAAAATCACAATAAACGGAATTGGATTTTATGTATGTCCTCTTATGAACTCAATGATTCGATTGGGAGAATATGAAGATAAGTGTTATATGTTTGAAGCATTATGTAATTCAGATGAGATGCTTGACAGAAAAGTACGAGGAAAAGGTGTAGTCAATATGACTATTCAAGAATACGTTCTAAAGGCTTGCCAATCATCAAATAGAAAACAGAAAAAAATAACAGAGGAAAGTGCTGCTGTTTTATCTGAGGAAATTAAAAAGTTTAATATGGACAAATTACCTATTCTTGTGTGTAATGCAAGAGACGATGTTGATAGTAATTCGACAGGTCTTATTGCTAATAGACTTGCTGATCAGTATCAAAGACCATGTTTGTTGATGAGACGAAAAGGTGATATATGCAAAGGAAGTGGACGAGGTAGTGATAAATGTGAAATCATAGACTTTAATCAATGGTGTAAAGATACTGGATTATTCAATAAGGTAGAAGGTCATCCAGGGGCATTTGGATGTGAGATTAATTTTGAAAACACAAATAAACTTTTCTTATTGCTCTCTACAATGCGAAAGATTGATGAGCCAACATATCATGTATATAACGTGTATGATGCAAATCAGATTCATGATCAAATCATTAAAAATGTTGCAAAATGGGATGCGATTTGGGGTAACACAGTGAGCGAGCCTATATTTCTTATTAAAAATATCCCATGTAATAAATATAATTTATATCTTCTTGGTTCAAAGCAGAATAAGATTGAATTCACATATCATAATATAAAATTTGTCAAACAAACAAAAGGTAGTTCATTAGCTTCTTTATATAAGGAAATTATTTCTATTGGAGATAATTTTGAGTTTGACATTGTAGGAAGATTTTCAATTGATTATAAGTCTGGTAAAGCAGCTCAAGTATTAGTTGAAGATTGGATGTTTTATAAAAGCGACAAAGTACAAGGATTTTTCGGATAAGGCGGTGGTTTAAATAATAGATAAGAGTAAGATTTGGGGCTACGATTTCGAGGTGTACTCTCGAATAAATTGGTTTTGTGTGACATTTATAAATCATGAAGATAGAACAAAAGAAGTAGTAGTTGTAAATGATAAGCAGAAATTAACAGAATTTTATAATAAACATAAAGATGATATTTTTATTTCATACAACGGTAGACAATATGATACAGGAATTTTTAAAGGAATTCTTGATGGAATGAATGTCGGATATGTAAATGATAAACTCATCAAGGAAGGTAAGAAACCTTTTCAAGTAGTGAAAAATGCAAAAAATTATCCTCTGAATGATTATGATGCTATCCTTAAAGATAAATCTTTAAAGCAGTTGGAAGCATTTATGGGTGATGATATTCGTGAGACAGAAGTGGACTTTAATATTGACAGACCACTTACAGACGAAGAAATAAGACAGACATTATATTACAACAGACATGATGTAATCGAGGTATTAAGAGTTCTTGATTATTGTTGGGATGATTTTGAAGGTCAGTTAGATATTATCGAGTTATATGGACTTGATATGTCATACTTCACAAAAACAAAAGTTCAGTTGGCAGTTTCTCCAAAAATTCTAAATGCTGTGAACCAGCACACTCTCGATGATGAATTTGATATTCGTCTTCCTGAAACAATCCAATTATCAGATAAATATAAATTTATTCCAGAATGGTATCTCAATCCTAAGAATTGGAGATATAAAGAACATTTACGTTCCGAAGATGCTCAACATAACAATCAGTTATGCTGTACAGTTGCAGGAATTCCTCATGTATTTGCATGGGGAGGATGTCATGGTGCAGATGATAAACAGGCTGTGTTTGAAGGAATTATTCTTCACGCCGATGTTGCATCTATGTATCCTACAACAGATATTGAGTATGGATTGTTGAGTAGAAAATTTAAGAATCCTGATGACTTTAAACAGATGAGAAATTTCAGATTGAAACTTAAAGCTGAAGGTAATTCAAAGAATAAGGCGTTAAAACCTATGATAAATGGTGTATATGGAGCAGGAAAAGATAGAAATAATCCATCTTATGATCCGTTAATGGCTAATTTGACTTGTATATTTGGACAGATGTTCATTCTTGATTTGATTGATAAGCTTGAACCTTATTGTAGATTATTACAAACAAATACAGATGGTATTTTCGTTCTTTGTGAGAATGAAGATATGAAGAATAAGGTAATTGAAATCACAAATGATGTAGGTAAACGACTTAAAATGGAATTTGAGATTGATGAATACACCAAGTTAATTCAAAAGGATGTAAATAACTACATTGCAGTTATGAAGAATGGTAAATTGGAATGTAAAGGTGCAATGGTAAAATTCAATAAGCCTATTGATAATGATTTACCTATTCTCAATGATGCGGTAAGAAATTATCTTGCGTCAGGTATTCCAGTTGAACAGACAATAAATGAATGTAATGAATATATCAAATTTCAAAAGGTCATTAAACTTTCAGCAAAGTATAAAGAGATTTGGTATGGAAATGGTGTAGCTGAAAAAGATGGAAAAATCTCATCTATAAATGGAGAATTATTAAAGGGTAAGGTACATAGAGTATTTGCTAGTACAAAAAAATCTGACGGATCTATTTATAAGTTAAAGGTTGAAAAAGGTGTTAAATCATATGAACAGTTTGCTAATACGCCAACTCATTTATTTATAGATAATGAGGATATTCACGAAAAAGAAATTCCTGAATACTTGAATAAAGAATATTACATCAATGAAGCAAAGAAAAGAATTGAGATGTTCTTGACTAAGGATGAAGAAAAAGTAGACGAAACACCAAATATTTTATTCAAATGTATGTGTGAAAGTCCTACATTTTATGATTTTTTAGAGAAGTGTTCGGAGAATAATATAACGAAGAAAGTATTAGAGCAGTATTTAATTGCAGATTGTTGTTCTAATTATGGAAAAACGAAGAAGTTATTGGTATTCAGAGATTATTTTCTTATGCTATATGGAAAAGATAAAATGACAGTAACTACATTAAATAAGAAGTTCTCAGATGAAAATATCAAATCTATTGTTATATCAAATTCAGAATTATCAAAGACAGGAAAATCATATAACAATCTTGATTCTAAGAAAGCTCTTTTAGAAATTTTCAATGTTATTCCAGATGAACATATTGATCCATATGAAATTATGGAAATGCAAGTAAATAAATTTGGAACAGTGAGATATAAGGATTGCTCACTTACAAATAGATATTTTGTTCTTAATACTCGAAACATTATCGCTCCTAATTTAATTCTTTATAACATGAGTAATGGAGAAATTCAGTATAGAAAGATTAAGAAAGAAATTTTCAAAATACTTCCTTTACATGATGGTGACATTATTGATGTTAAAAATTCTGAAAAACAATTCGGAATGAAAATCATAGGAAAAGATGATGAAGGAAAAAATATTGTGGTTGCTGATATAGATAAGGAATATGACGTAATTACACAATATGACATAGTTTATAGAAAGTACGGTAAAGGAAATTCGCTTCTAACAGATTGTGAGGTATGCTAGTGGAAGAAGAAAAGATTTTAAAATTTGAATGTACTTTGGATAGGATTTTCTATCCAAAGTATTGTAAAAAAGTTGAGTCTGGTGAGTTCGCTATATTCAGTGCTGTTATAACGAAATGGCTTGAGAATAAAGTAGATGAGCTTTATACAATCAAAATGAAAGGCAATTGTTGTAGCCTTGAATATGGAACTACATATAAGGTTTTCTGTAAATTAGCAGAAACACACGAACAATATGGAGATACATATGAAATTGTGTATATCAGCAAATGTATTGATATTTCAAGCAAGGACAAACAGAAAGAATTTTTGAAAAATGTTTTGAATGAAAATCTTGTTGATAAATTATTTGATGAGTATGATGATGTGATTCAGCTTTTGGAAAATAGAGATGTGAAATCTCTTATGAAGATAAAAGGTATCGGAAATCAAGTGGCTTTAAAAATGATTGACGAATATGAAGAATCTAAAGATTATAGCTCTATTTATATGGAACTCGGTCAGTTGGGATTAACACATACTTTCATTAAAAAACTTGTAGATTTTTATCATTCACCAGACACAGTAATTGATATAGTTAGAAATAACCCATATGATCTCGTGCGTGTAGAGGGTGTTGGATTCAAGAAAGCAGATGAAGTTGCTTGTAAAGTAGGAATTGGTCAGTATGACATTAGACGAATCAAAGGATTTTTATTACATCACTTAAATGACCAAGGAGAAGCAGGTAAGAGTTATCTTAATTATCAGGAACTAATGAAAGCATTGTATGATACTTTGGGATTTGTACCAGAAGAGGTTGTAAATGCTACTGCAAAACAGATGATTGACAATGAAGATGTAGTTGTACTTGATAATGGATCGAAAATTGCGCTTAAAAAGTTTTACAATTTGGAGAATAACATAATGAAAGAACTTATGAGACTTCAGATTGGACTTGTGAAAGTAGTAGAAAATGACTCAGATGAAGTAAGTATTCACGATGATTATATTCCAAAGTCATTTAATATTGGTAATTGGGAATCAATTGTTAAAAAAGTAGAAGAAAAGCAGGGCTTTGATTTTACAGAAGAACAGAGAGCTGCTATCAAATTGAGTCTTGATAATCATGTTATGGCTTTGACTGGTCTGGCTGGTGCAGGAAAAACCAGCACAGCCAATGGTATTTGTTCATTATATGACGATTACAATATTTTAGCTTGTGCGTTATCTGGTAAAGCAAGTGTAAGAATCACAGAAGCGACTAGATTACCTGCAAGTACAATTCATAGAGCTTTAGGATATCAAAATGGCGAGTTTATGTTCAACAAAGAGAATAAATTAGCAGTAGATATTGTTCTAATTGATGAAGCAACTATGATAAACGGTACATTGTTTTTATCTTTACTAGAAGCAATTCCAACAGGTGCAAAAGTGATTATTATGGGAGATGTTCAACAGCTTACTCCAATCGGTAATTGCCAGGTATTCGCTGATATTCTCGATAGTAATGTACTCCCAGTTGTAAAACTTACAAAGCCACATAGACAGGCACTTATGAGTGGTATCATTCCAACATCAATTAAAGTAGCAAATCAGGAACAGATTTTTGATAATAAATTTGAAGGAAACGCTATTCTTGGTGAATTAAAAGATATGGAATTAGATATATCAAATTCAAAAGAGTCTATGGCAGATTGTATTATTCGACATTTCCAAACAGAGATGGAAAAATTCAACGACATTATGGAAGTTCAAGTATGTGTTCCTATGAGGTTAAAAGGGGAATTGTCTTGTTATAATCTTAACACTAAAATCCAAAGTCTTTACAATCCAAAATTCAATGATGGTAATGAGATTGAAATTTTCTTAGAAAAAAAGAACGATGAAGCTAAGAAATACATGATTAGAGTTGGAGATAAGGTATTGAACACGAAAAATAATTACAAGTGTACTAATACTGATGGAGATGTTACACCTGTTTTCAATGGAAATATAGGAATTGTAAAAGAAATTGAGGACAATGGATATTGTACAATTGATTTTGTTGGAATTGGTGAAGTGTTATTCAGTAAGGGTGATTCTAAGAATCTTGAACTTGCTTATGCTTGTACAGTTCATAAGATGCAAGGATCTGGTTTTACCTCAACCATTGTTGGTATGGACACAGGAAGTTACATAATGAATAATTCAGAATTGCTTTACACGGCAATCACAAGAGCAAAGAAATATTGTGTGTTAGTTGGTAACAATTATGCTATTACAAAAGCTATTCAAACAAAAGAGGTAAAAACAAAGCAGACATTTTTAAAAGATATGTTACTTGAAAACGCTTATAGATTAAAAATAGACGAAAAAGGAGAATAAATATATGGCGAACATTTATGAATTAACAGGACAATTCCTTCAGCTTTTAGATATGTTAGAGGATGAGGAAGTAGACGAGCAGGTAATTATGGATACTCTTGAATCAGTTGAGTATGAGATTGAGGACAAGGCTGATGGATATGCAAAGATTATCAAAGCTCTTGAAGCAGATGTTGATGGAATTCAGAAGGAGAATGACAGACTTACATCTCGTAAAAAGACGTATGAGAATAGAATTAAGTGGTTAAAGCAGAATCTTGAAATGTGTATGAGAGCAACTGGTAAGAAGAAGTTTACAACTGATTTATTCTCATTCAATATTCAGAAGAATGGTGGTAAAAGAAAACTTACAATTGATGTGGATGTAGAGAATATTCCAGAAGAGTATCGTATTAAGCAGCCAGACGCAGTTAATGGAGATAAATTAAGAGAATATTTAAAAGAGAATGGTCTTGAAGGTCAGGATGGTTCACTTAATTGTGAATGGTGTCATTTAGAGCCACAGAAAGAGAGTTTGAGAATCAGATAATAAATTTGGATTTCTGGAATGCCCATAAATAGGGCGTTTCAGAGACTTAAAAAGCCAAGGAAAGACGGATTTCCTTTTGACACAATATATAGTGCATAAAGACAATGTAGCTATACTATATATAGTGCATAAATAACGAAAAAAGAGGTGGGTTACTATGACATTTGGAATTGCAATGATATTAGCCATATTTATTCCTGTAATTGGAATTCTAATGTTGGCTGCATATAAGTTAAACATATATAGAAAGATTCCACTAAATATATGTAGAATTTTGTGTGTTCTAAGCATTTGTGTTTATGTTAGTTTTCTATTTGCGCCTACTAAACATTATAATTCAAAATTTTATTATAAGAAATATTCAATTGATAAAGTTACATTTAGTAGTGTTTATTTCAATAATGATTCAAAAAGCTTTGGTGAGAGTTCTAATATTATTTTAGAAGAACCAAACGGAGAATATTCTAATGTGGTTATTGCTAAATATGAGGATTACTCGTTATATTGGTTGCTTGGAAGAATTGATATAACAGGAGTAAAATATCACATTTATCTATCTAAGGATGTCTATCAGAGATACGAAGACGGAGGACCGTTATCTGACTTCAGAGGTGCTCTATCAGGATCAGGATATTCAGGTGATCCAGTATCTGCCTGCTTTTATCAGTCCGCAGACCGTGTTGAAGGGCAGGACAGAGATCAGGAAAATCAGCCATACGCCTTCTGTATTTTCTTTTTCCTGCAAGGTAACGGCAGACCGGATGAAACCGGAACAGACAGTGGTCCGGGCAGAAAATGTCAGTCTGGAATA
>ERZ773264.1650-NODE-1650-length-25122-cov-4.205968_pt1 | contig 25122 bp, 27 predicted proteins | sample MGYA00511910_ERZ773264 | MGnify/ENA primary metagenome ERZ773264 (study PRJEB29015, sample SAMEA2737739) | human gut metagenome | biome: human gut; feature: human-associated habitat; material: faeces | place: China | collected 2012 ...
GAGCAGCTACGCCGCCCACCTCCCCTTTCAGGGGAGGCTCTAAAGGAAGCGTGATTCAACAAAACCCCCGTTTGGAAAAGAATCGGAAAAGAACAGACCCCGAAAAACGGAAAATGTTACCGCAGATTTTCGCACTGTTCATAGAATCCCGTTGACAAAATGCAGAAAAAATGATACAATTATAACAATCATTTGCATGTTCCGGCAAAATCCGGACATGCTTTCTGTAAGAAAATTTCTGATGGGAGGTTCTGTTTGATGAAACGGAGAATTGGAATTTTGACCAGCGGCGGCGATTGCCCGGGACTGAATGCAACCATTCGTGGCGTTGCAAAGGCATGCTACCAAATGCTGGGGACGGAAAATGTAGAAATCGTTGGCATTTCAGACGGCTACTATGGACTCATTCACAATATTTGCAAGGAAATGAAACCGGATGACTTTTCTGGGATTCTGACCCGTGGCGGTACGATTCTGGGAACAAAACGGCAGCCGTTCAAGATGATGAAAGTCATTGGCGATGACAATATCGATAAAGTAAAAAATATGAAGAAAACCTACCAGAGCCAGAAGCTGGACTGCCTGCTGACACTGGGCGGAAACGGCACGCACAAGACCTCACAGCTGCTCTCAGAAGAGGGGCTGAACGTCATCGGCTTGCCAAAGACCATTGACAACGACATTTACGGAACAGACGTTACCTTTGGATTCCATACCGCAGTGGACATTGCAACGGATGCGATCGACCGTCTGCACACAACTGCAAACAGCCACTCCCGCATTCTGCTCTGTGAAATCATGGGTAACAAAGCCGGCTGGCTGACCCTGAATGCCGGAATTGCCGGCGGTGCAGACATCATTCTGATTCCGGAGATTCCGTATGACATTGACAAGGTTTGCAAGTCGGTTCTGAAGCGGAGCGAAAGCGGAAAGAATTTCTCCATTATTGCCGTTGCAGAGGGCTGCTTTGACAAGGAAGAAGCCAAGCTGAAAAAGAAAGAACGGGCAAGACTCCGTGCAGAAGCGGGTGTGATTACCGCAACCAACCGCATCGCTGCACAGATTCAGCAGAAGACACAACTCGAAGCACGGGTTTGTGTGCCGGGGCATATGCTGCGGGGCGGTAGTCCGAGTGCATACGACCGGATTCTTGCAACACAGTTCGGCGTATACGCTGCACAGCTGATTAAAGAAGAGCACTATGGCATGACAGTTGCCAAGGTAGGCGGAACGATTACCGCCAATCCGCTGGCAGAGATTGCCGGAAAGACGAAGTTCGTCACACCGGATGACCAGCTGGTTGCAACGGCTCGGAATCTGGGCATTTCGTTCGGCGACTAATTTTTCATACAAGCATACCATCAACAAAAAGACTGGAGGATACAGAAGTCTGCTCCAGTCTTTTTTTGTCGTTCCGGAAACTTTTTTACAGAACTGCGTGACCCAATCAGAGCCAATCCGGTCTATGGAGATGAAAGGTGGTGGATACCATGCAGGAAGAAACCCTGTTAGAATTATATTTCTCCCGTTCGGAACTGGCACTGGAGCAGACGAAACAGCAATACGGAACATACTGCTATGCGATTGCCTACCGCATTCTCGCACAGCCGCAGGATGCAGAGGAATGCGAGAATGAAACCTACTGGAAAGCATGGCAGGTAATTCCGCCCAATCGACCGCACTCTCTGAAAGCATTTCTCGGGAAAATCACCCGAAACCTTGCCCTGCACTTCTGGGAGCGAAACCATGCCGCAAAGCGTGGCGGAAACGCTGTGGATTTGGCACTGGATGAGCTGACAGAATGCATTCCGGCGAGCGACTCCGTGGAGCAGGCAGCCGATGCAGCTGCTCTACAGGCATGCTTGCAATCGTTTTTGCAGCAGCTGCCAAGAGAAACCAGAATCGTATTTGTGCAGCGGTATTGGTATTTGAACTCGATTGCAGAGATTGCCCAGAAAAACGGTATGGGAGAGAGCAAAGTGAAAATGATATTGCTGCGGACAAGAAAGAAACTGAAAGCAGCACTCGAAACGGAGGGAATTTCGATATGATGAAAGACAGAGAAGCAGCCAAACGGCTTTTGCATGCCATCGAGGACATTGACGACCAGTATTTATTAGAAGCGGAGGAACAGCCTATGAAACGGACGAAGAAGCAGATTTCCAACCGTTGGATGAAATACATTGCCGTGGCAGCCTGTGCAGGAATTGTGCTCACGGCGGCATTGCTACAGTACGAGCGGAGCAAGTCGCAGTCGCCACTCACGCCCGCTACCACGCAGACAGAGCCAGCCACGACCGAAGAAAGCGTGCAGATTCCCAACCCATTCATCCCCTGTGCCACGCTACAGGCAGCGGTGGACATTGCTGGCTTTTCGCTGGATGCTCCGGATGCCTATGGGGCATATGACCACACGACCATTCAGGCAATCGAGGGGGAAATGATTGAGGTGATTTATGAAGATGCAAGCGAAACCGAGGGCTTGCGAATTCGGAAAGGCGTTGGAACAGACTCCATCAGCGGTGACTATAACCGTTATGACAGCGAGGAAACACAGACGATTGCAGGCGTTTCGGTTTCCATCCGGAAAAACGGCGACTTGATTTTCGTGGCAGAATGGACGGATGACGGATATGCCCATTCGATTACTTCAGAGAATGGCTTGACGGCGGACGAATTGGAAACGCTGGTTTCAGAAGTTCATTGACGACGAATCACACAGTTTGATATGTGAACAAAAAACAGCAGGGACATTCAACCGATGTACCCTGCTGTTTTTGTTTTTGCAAAGCCTCCCCGGAAAGGGGAGGTGGGCAGCGAATCTGCTCGGAGAGGTGAGAAACCCTTCTGTCACTCCGTGACATCTCCCCTTTCAGGGGAGACAAGTCAGAACATTCTGTGACAGTGCCCTTTTTCAGGGGCGACAGCGTTCCTTAGTTCTTCTTTTCTTCGTGATATTCCTTTTCGGTGTTGACTGACCAGATGTTCTTCTTGTCCTTCTTGCCGGAAATGATGTTGTCGACTGCTTCAAAGGAAGTTGCCATGGAGTGATCCATGTTGTTGTAACGGTGCTGACCGTTTCTGCCGACACAGTAGAGGTTTTCAAACTGATTCAGATAGGCAATCAGGTCATCAATCTGTGCATAGGTATCGAAGTAAGCCGGATATGCCTTCTTGACCTTTTCTCTGTGGGAATCCTTGACATCCGACGGCGAGCTGATGACGCCCATGGAAACAAGCTCCTTGATTGCCATGTTGATGCAAGCCTTGTCATCCATGTTCCAGAAGCTGTCGCCCTCTGCACAGAAGTATTCCAGACCAATCCAAACGGTGTGTTCTGGGTCTTCAACCATGTATGGCGACCAGTTGTTGAAAATCTGAATCCGTCCGAGTTTGACGCCCACATCCTGTACATAAATCCAGCAGTCCGGAACGATGTTGCCGAGGGTTTTGATGTTGGTTTCGTTTTTCAGGTTCAGCTTGTCGACCAGCAACCCAACGGTGACGAAATCCCGATACGGCAGACCCTTGGCAATGGCTGCGATGTTGTTCGGAACGTCATTCATCCCAGCGACCAAATCCTTCAGCGGCATGGAGGAGATGAACAAGTCGCCTGCAATTTCCTGTTCCTTGCCATTCTGCTTGTAAGTCAGGGAGAGAATCTTTCCGGTCTTGTCGGTGTGAATCTGGGTGACTTCACTGTTCATGAGAATCTTACCGCCCATTTTTTCAATTTCGGAAGCGGTGATTTCCCAGAGCTGACCCGGACCATACTTCGGGTAATAGAATTCTTCAATCAGGGAAGTTTCCACCTTGCGGTTGGTCTTATTCGGATTCAGCTTGGAGAACATATCCTTGATAACCGCAGTGATGGACAAGCCCTTGACACGCTGCGAGCCCCAGTCTGCGGAGATTTCTCTCGGATGGCGACCCCACAGCTTTTCGGTGTAGCCCTCGAAGAACATGGAATACAGCTTTTTGCCGAAACGATTGATATAGAAGTTTTCCAGAGAGGATTCTTCCTTTTTGCCGATGGTGCTCTTTAAGTAGCTGCATCCGGCTGCAACGGTGGTGGCGAAGCCCATGTTCTTGATGGTATCCCACTTCAGGGAAACCGGATAGTCAAAGAACTTATGTTTATAATAAATTCTGGAAACACGATTCCGTACCAGCATCACACGGTCGGTTTTTTCCGGGTCTGGGCCGCCGGCAGCGAGCTTCTTTTCCCGATGCAGCTTGATGTCATCGAACGACGGCTTGCCCTGACGTGGCATCATCTTTTGCCACCAGTCCATAACCTGCTGGTCTTTGGAGAAGAACCGGTGTCCGCCGATGTCCATGCGGTTATTTTTATATTTTACGGTTTTCGAGATTCCGCCGATGGCATTGCTTTCTTCAAGAATGGTGATGGAATAATCCTTTGGGGCACGCTGGAGCAGCTCATAGGCTGCGGTCAACCCTGCCGGCCCTGCACCAATAATCACTACGTTTTTTATGATGATAATACCTTCCTTAATTTGATAGACGTTTTTTAATTTTGGGCTTGCTTCACAAAAAAACTGTAAATTTCGGTTGATTTTTTGTGGATTGCCAAACAAATTCATTATACCATATTTTCAGAACGCTGTCAACAAAATGAGCGGTTTTTAAATCTTTTTTCTTTTTTTACAAGATTTCCGGTTTGGTTTGTGGTAGAATCAGAGATAGAAAAAGGAGGAATGCGAGATGCAAAAATCATATCAGAAAAACGAGCATGAAATTTATCTGGAGAACGAAGCCGGCGAGCGAATCGCAGAAATTTTGTTTCCGGAGGTAGAACCGAAGGTCTATTGCATTCAGCGGACGTTTGTGGACGACAGCCTGCGGGGGCAGGGGGTTGCCGGAACGCTGATGGAACTTGCGGTGCAGGCGATTCAGGAGCAGGGCGGAACGGTCACGGCGACTTGTTCGTATGCTCAGCACTGGCTGGAGAAGCACGCCAAATAAAGCCTCCCATGAAAGGGGAGGTGGGCAGCGAAGCTGCTCGGAGGGGTGAACCCCCTCTGTCACTGCGTGACGTTGCCCCTTTTGCAAAGCCTCCCCGGAAAGGGGAGGTGGGCAGCGGAACTGCTCGGAGGGGTGAACCCCTCTGTCACTGCGTGACATCTCCCCTTTCAGGGGAGACAATTAGAAGACCCATCCGTATCGGAACAGTTGACGTTCCGGTGCGGATGATTTTATATTGCATTCAAAGAAGCACCCGTCCAATCAGGCTTTCGTAGATGTCGGCATTTTCAGAGCGTGGTTCTTCTTGTTTTGTTTTTTTGTGGGGTGTTCCCTCGGACTGATTCCAATAGAGCAGGGTGCTTTTCCAGTTGGTAATGGGCTGCTGATTTTTCGTCATCCAGCCCGTTTCCGTATAGTAATCATAAAACTTCTGAACATCCACGCAAAGCCCCTCTTGTTCTGCAAACGTCTGAATCTCTATCAGCGTTGGAATCTTTTTACTGGTTGCATCTAAGATAGATAGATTTCTTTCTTCTTTTTCTTCTTGTTCTTCTATCTTCTTATTCTGTTGCCCGTTGCTTGCCGTTGGCTTGTCCATGGTTTGCCCCTCGTTTGACCGCAGGCTTGCCCCTGCCTGAAACAAATCGAAGTTTTTAATCGCAAATACGGTACAATTTGGGTATGCAGTCTTTGCCACACACCCTGCCGCTTCAAGGTGTTTGATGGCAGTCCGCACCTTTTTGACAGATAGTCCGGTTTTCTCCGCCAGCCGTGCGTAACTGGAAACCATACCGCCCCTTGGAACAGGAATTCCGTGCCAGCTGTTCGGGACAATATCCGCTTCAATGAGCAGCCGTACAAAGACTGCCACGGTGTTTGCATCGTCAGACCATTCCCAGTTCCGAAAAAAGAGCCGTGGTAATGTTACATAGCCGTTTTCTAGCATCGCTTCTCACCGCCTAATATTTTGCATGAAATATTGCTGGTTTGTAGGTGAATGGATAATATCATCAAAAATTCCTCCCTTTCTTGTATGACTGGAGATTGCCGAGATGGACAGCCCCCTTCATATTACAGGGATTTTCGGGAAAAACTTGTATGCAAACGTACAAGTTTCGAAACGAATTTACAGTCTTGTCAAAAAAATTGGAGGATGCGACAAAAATAAATATAAAAACTTGTATGAAATGCCGAACGAATGGGAGCAACTTTGTGAATAAAATCAGAATGCAGTGTGTATTTTTGCCCGCACGCCGATACAAAAACAGGTAGAAAAAAACCGTTAGTTCAATGACATCCGATATGGCGATTTTTATTATGTACTTTTTTCGTCAATTTTTCGTCAGAGCTTTTTGCAAAAAACAAAAACCCACGCAATTTCGAAAAAGCCTCGAAACTGCGTGGGTTTTTTCTGGTCTGAGTGACCGGACTTGAACCGGCGGCCTCTACCACCCCAAAGTGTAAGCTTTCTTTTTGCAGCTTACAATAATGTGATAAAATCCTCTATTTTACGCTATTTTATGTGTTTTATCTGTTGCACTCTGTTGTGCTATGTAGTGTCTTTTCAAAAAAATAGTGCCCTTATAGTGCCTTGATTTGTCTGCTTTATAAACATACTCAGAACATTTCCACTTTGTTTCAATTTGCACAAATGAGAAAGAGAAATTTTGTTAAAAATGCCGGTTGACTTTTCGGAACTCATAATATACAATAGAAATAGTGGAACTCAAAAAAGTGAGGTGATGTTATGAGTTCACGCACTGGCAGACCAAAAAGCGATAATCCCAAATCGATTGATATTAAAGTTCGGATTGATGCTGATATGAATCAAAAGCTTTTACAAGCTTGTAAAGAAAATGGACTTACAAGGGCAGAAGCAATCAGACAAGGCATTATGTTATTTTTGGATGCGAAAAAATAAGGCTGTAAGTGCCCCACGTCTACCAAACTTGTTACACTTACAACCCAAACAAAAGCCCGAAAAGACTTTGCTAAATCTCATTATAGCATTTCTTTCCAGGCGTGTCAAGGAACCTGCTCGAAATTGAGCGGGTTCAGAAAGGAACTTGAAATGGCTTATATCAAAAAACCGATAAAAGGCAAGTGTCGCCCACTTGCTGGAATTGTGGACAGTTTCGGAATATCTGCAAAAGTGGTTCCAGAAGATTGCGAGATTTTAGGCGAGGCACTCGGAAAAACAATTGTTTTTGAAAGTGGGAAACCTGCAATACTCATTTCTGCTCGGCTTTCCACCGATGAACAACGACTCATCTTTGCACATGAATTTTCGCATTTGCTATTAGGGCATCTGCTTCCGATGGAATGCTACCATGTTTCCGGCAAACAGGCGGAATTTGAGGCGGAAACTTTAGGTCTTATCTTATATCATTTTCTGTACGGTGCTAACAGCACAGTAGAAAAGCAACCAGAAAGGAACTGAAAATGAAAACAGATTCGTACCAAACAAAAGGTGTAACAACATGTTGGAAAATATTTTGATCTTATCCGGAGCAGTTGCCTTTTTTGTTCTGTACTATGGCACACAGAGCCTTTGCGAACGCATCCGGAGTAGGTTCAACGCCATGCAAGAAGATCCACCAGAGCCAGAACCTGACCGGCTGGACTATCCAGCAGCAATGGCAGCCATTGACCAGATCCAAGAAATGCGGGAGCGACTGGACAAGCTGGAAGAGTTAATCACTTATCTGGAAATCACCCCACCAGAGAGCCAGCAAGTGACCTGCTCCACGGCATTTCAGTCTGAGGATACCAAACAGCACACCTATACATTTGCCCCCACAGACGGCAGCACAGCGGCTCTCCCGGCAATCCTGACCGCAGCAAAGGCAGAACGTGCAGCCCTCCGGCAGTCCCTCTCTTCCCTCTTGCAGCAGCTGCCAGAAGCAGCGGTACGGCATGGACAAAACGGACGACAAAACAGCGACCAAACGCAGACCGAACAGACCCCTATTTTCCGTGGGGGAGTGGTAGAAAAGGGGGCTTGAATATGCAGGAAGTAAAGTACTGTCAGCGGTGTGGCGTTGTCATTGGCGATGCTTATAATACGGACTGGTATGCATACATCAGCCAAAAGTATTGCAAGGAATGTAAAAAGATTTGTGACCGAGAGCGAAAAGCAGAGTGGGCAAGAAACAAGCGGCGAAAGGTTGCTCTTGCAAAGGCCGAAGCAGCCGCAGAGCAGGCAGCAGAGGAACGGGAACGGCTACAGCTACGGCGAGCAGAGAGCCGGGAACTGACCTTGCAGCGACAGAAAAATAAAGTCATGGAACAGGAAATTGCAGCCTTGCAAGCGTACATCGTAAAGCTGAGAGAATTGACCTGACAAGACCACACACAAACACAAAAAGCACATCTTTTCTCAAAACGAGAGAGGGTGTGCTTTTTCGCTGCTCAAAAATGAGCGGCAAGCGTAAGGCGAACTTTGCGTTATGGTTTTCGTGGAGTCACGAAAATGATAGATACAAGCGGATCGGAAAAGACCTGCTCCCCTATTTTGTTTCATTTTGTGTCATGGAGCGGGCTTGCAAGTGGGTGTCAAATCATCACCCAGCAGGGCAGGCTTGCAAAGCTGGTGTCAGTCAAACTTATAGCAGCAAATCACCTGTTCTGAAACGCTGTTTTTGAATCTGAATTGTGACATTTTGTGACATTTTTAGAACTGCACGAATACGCAAAAAACGGATCTGTTCAGCTTCCAGAATGCAACCTGCTCAAAAATGAGCGGCTTGAAAAGCTGGTGTCAATCAAAGTTACGGCAGACTATTTTGTCCGCCGTAAAATAAGGGGTAAGTGCATTCTTGCTTTCCAGATCTGGAAAGCGTTTCAGATCTCCTGTAACGCTCTTTTTTGAGCATAACGCAAACAGTAAAGCGATTAGACATTTTTGTCCAAGTTGAAATAGTGGGAGTTTTGGACAAATTTGTCCGTAACTCAAATGGTGGAACTTCCACTCAAAAATGAGCAATAGGGTGTCACATTTCGTTACCCCTTTTTTTCTGCTCTGGAAATGGTCGGAATCAAATTCCGGTCAGTATCTCACTAACAAATCGTTATTGAGTTTCTGACAAGGGATAGGAACTCAATTCCGACCCTTTTCACGGTTCGTTCTTTGTTCGTTGCCTCTGAGAGCGTCTGTGCGGCTCTCTGTGGGCTTCTCCTGTTTTGCTGCATATGCTTGCAGAATGTCACACAAAGGCGTATAATGGCTATATTAAACAAAAAGGAGATGCAGGAATGGAACTGAATTTGAAAATGCTGCAAGCAGAGCAGGCGGAAGCAACCATTTTGAAAGATTTGATTCAGAAACTACAAGCAGACTTGCAAGCACATCCGGAAAGCCTTGCATCGGAATCCATCAAAGAACTGCTTACATTCTACCGGGAAAAGTATACATGCCTTACAAAAACGTTGCACACGGCAGAAGTTGCCTTTGCTGCTCTCCCGTCAGAATCTGAAAGCCTGCTCCGGATGCGATACCAAGACGGGTTGACCTGTGAGCAGGTATGCAGTCGGCTCTATATTGCAGCAGGAACACAGAACCGGAAACACCGAAAAGCCTTGCAGCAGCTGGAAGCAATCTTGCAAGCAATGAATCCACCTTGCAAGCTGATAAAGAAATAGGCAGCCGTTTTTTGATTCATTGTGCAAATAAATTTATTTTATGTTCACATTTGAGCTGGTGCAGAACTCTTCTTTTTTACCCTGCTCTCTCATTTGGTGTAAAAAATGCACCAGAATCAAAAAAACGCACCAATGCCACAACTGCAAATAACTTGTGTTTTTTCGGTTTTTTTTTACTTTTGCAGCACTTTTTCCGTTTGGTGCAAAAATTTTTTTATAGCCCCTCTATACAAAAAAAGCATTCATATTTTCTTAACTTTACAATATAGATACAAATAGTTTTATTTTATGAATATTTTCTAAATGTTCTAAATTTTTATAGCTTACGATAGAAAGAAGAAAACGCACTAATGCACCAAAAAATAAAAAAGCGTCTATTTTGCTTTGTTTTTATAGTGTAAAACTTGGTGTAAGTCTGGTGCGTTTGGTGCAAAAAAAATAGATTTGAAAGACAAATGGCGAATGAAAAAGCGGTAATATACAACTTTTTTGAATAAATTGTAATTACCGCTTTTTTCTATATTTTAGTAACCACTTACCAAAGTGTTTGCAGGAACATTGGAAAATTCTATTTTTGCAGCATCATTCAGAGTAATGGGAAAAAATCGGTTGCCATTGTAGAGATGCACCACTTTATTTACTGGAACATTTGCAAACCTTGCGACTTCTTGTTTGAAATCAGCTGGAGAAAGGGTGAACCCGTCCCCATTGTCCGCTGCCCATTCATTATAGTATACTCTCAACTTTTTGCAGGTGATTCCATCCCGGTAACCGTTTTGTCGTATTGTGCAGCATTCTGCAAAAAAACGCCGTGCCGGACTGTTTGCTTGTTTATAGGCTTCTAATTCTGCTGCCAGATTTTCGGGCATATCAAATATTCGTCCATTTTTCAGAAAATCTCTTGCGGCGTGCATGCAGATGTTTAAGATGGCTTCTCGTTCTGCATACATCTTTTCGGAAAGCATAGGGTCTCTCTGTTCTGGTGGTATTACATTGTTGCAGGCAATCAATACAAATCGGTTATACACGTGGTCGCCCTGGTCACCGCCAAACTTTGGTAGTTCATTTGTGACGAACCAGCAAAAACCTTTGTAAGTATCTGTAAAGGCGTTTTTAAATTTTGGATTAAATAAGATATTGTCGCCGCCCGTCAGTGACTTTAAAACAGATAAGCTGCTGATTTTCATGAATTTCATGTCAGGGTCAAGAAAGAGCCGTTTTCCATATAGCCCATAAGAAGCATGCGAATCGGATTCCAGTTGCTGCAAGGGCATCGAACAGATGTTTCCATCTCCCAATAGGCGTGTGCACAACTGCAAAAGCTGCGATTTTCCAGTATCTCCCTTACCATACATAAAGACCGCTTTTTTTACCTTATCTCCTCGAATGTTGGATAAGATACATCCCATCCACTGGAGCAGGAAACGTTTTTTGCTCTCATCCCCATCTGTTAAGGTATTCAAATACCGCATAAACAAGGGGGCTTCGGTTGCTTCTGAGTTCCAGTTAGCCGGCAACTGTGTCGTATTCAAAAAACGTGTATCGTGTGGCATAAGCTCCATGGTTTCCAGACAAAGCAAACCGTTTTGAAAGTTTACATATCGTTCATCTTGGTTGATTTCCTGCGGTTTCTTTGTAACCGCATCCAGAAAAAGCAGCTTTGCGGTTTCTTCTATATCTTTTATCCGCAATAGGGTAGGATCATAACTTGCAATAGCATCTCGTAGAATGCCCTTAATTCTTTCCTCTGTTGCAAGTTTGTACACACCGCTTACACTGTACAAATACCTCTGCGGCTTGTCTGCTACTCCATCCGAAATCCAAAAATAAGTGTAATGTGCCCGAAACCATTCTACCAGCAGTGGGCAGGACACCTCATATCGTAAAAATACACCGTTTTTATCATATTTTGGAAAAATATAAGGCGGCAGCTTTTTCTCCTGCTCCGATGTAGAAACGCTGCCGTTATGCTGTTGCAACAGTTTTGTCTCTGCATAAGCTTGTTTTTCCTGTTGTGGGTCAAGCTTCAGCACGTCATATTTAAATGTTTCTATGGCTGTTTTTTCATCTAAATTTCGAGTATGCATCAAATAATCTATAATGGTACCGCCTGCATGTTTTCCATTTACCATACCATTTGCACCAAAACAAGAAAAAGTATTGGTATCTGGATAAATAAAAAAGTCATGTTTGTGTCCGCATATGGGGCACGGGTCAATTGCTGCCAGTCTGCCAACACGCCGTGACGAACAACCAGTATCTTGTTCCACATAGGAAAGAAGGTCAAATGCTGCTGCTTTTGCGTGAAGGTCATCAAGCTTTCTTCTGTTCTGTTTTGGCTTTTTTTCTGCTTGTTCCACTTCCGCAGCATGATTCAAAAATTCTACATTCAGTGGTGCAAACGTAGCTGTGAAATTGGTATATAGGTTTTCTTTTCCACCAAAAAACAACCGGTCACGGTTTTTGCAGGATATATCACATTCCGGAAATAGAAAGAGAAAGCCGTTTTGTATCTTGTCACGCTGTGCACCGTCTGTAATTTCTATATCACAGAGAAAACAAATGCGATATTTTGGAGTTTCTTCTGTATGGGAGAAGGTCGCATAAATCAAAAATGGAGGAATTCCCCATGTGTGGCATCGTTCCAATGCCGCTTTTACGGTGAGAAATGGTGCTGTTTTATTGTCGATGTCAATGCAAAATAGCTGTTGCCGCACCCAGTTTTCTGCTTTTGCACCCCCCTGTAAAACAGCAGGCGTGCAGGTTTGTCCATGTGCCATTGCTTCTGCAAACTGTTTCGGTGTGCAGAGTGTTGGGGCTGCTGTTGCAAATCGTGTTTTCAAAGAAGAAATGTCCGTGCGTTGTGGCTTTCGCCGAAATGAAACCGTATCCAGCAGGACAGGAAAAGTGATTGAATTCTCTGACAATCGTTCCACCTCCCATCAAAGCTTGACAGGGATGGGGCGAATCCCACTGGCTGGCTTGTCATTTGGCTGTGCCTGCTCGGTCAATTCGCAATTGAGATAAGCGGCAAACCGTTCACAATTGACAAGGTATTTTGTCCCTGCCATAATGGAAAATAAATGTCCGTGTTCCCCTTTTACCGCACACCGGACAAAGTGTTCGGGCAGATGAAACAGTTCCGCCGTTGCCTTAATGGGTTCCATGTGCGGTATTTTATATGTGATATTGATGGAATTCATAAATTTGTACCTCCATAGTATTGAAAGCCTGCTCCAATTGTGATATAATCAAAGAAGGCTAAAAAAATTATATCTGTTTGATTGAACAGTAAAAAAGCCATTTGCGTGTACTCTGCTGCTACAGGGTACACGCTTTTTTTGTGGCTATTTTTCGGGGTGTGCGGTTAGTGAATTGTGAGATGTCTCAAACGGTACACACCTTCGGAGCAGGATATTTCTTTGCAAAGTACCTGCTCCCGGATCATGTCCACCTCGTTTTTGAAGTTCTGAATCGCTTCCATCGCCTGACGTTCTTCTTTGTTTAGCTTATCGCACTGGTTGCAATACACTTTGGAAAATGGTTCGTAGCCGTCTTCTGCGATCCAGTCCAGCCAGTCCGGAACAGAAATTTCCATTCCACAGCCTGCACAGCGGACAAATACGTCCAGTGCATCCAGTTCCTGTTCAATCGGTTCTCCGTGTTCGTTGATGGCTTTTATATACATGGTTTTTCTCACTTTCTGCCGGTGCTCCGGCGGTCGTAGGTGAATTTTTTCTTGGTTTGTGTGATTATGCCTGCTTTCTATTTCCGATTTCATCTACCGCCTGTAAAAAGCGTGCACGCTCTGATTTTGTCAGTTCGTGCCGGAAAAGTCGTGTCATGTAAGCTTCACTGACACCCCACAGGTCTGCAATCTGCCAGAAGTAAACACCAGCTGCCTTTGCCGCCTGCCGTAAATCAGCGTTATTCTGACTTCCTCTCATATTTTCACCCCCCTTCAAATTTTTAAGCTTTTTTGCAAAATCGCTTGCAATCATCCACATGATGTGGTATAATGATGATGTCGATTGGTGTAATTATATTGTATCACGCCTTTTGAAATTTGTCAATACTTTCGGCGTATTTTTTTCTCTATACGCCTTTTGATAATTGGAGGAACAAAAATGGAAAAATCAGAAATGAAACAGTTCGGGCAACGTATCATCAACTTACGAAAAGAATGCAGAGAATCACAAGAGAGTTTACTCGAAACATTAGGTGTCACACAGCAAACGCTTAGTCGATATGAAAAAGGTGAGCGACAAGCAAGCCTTGACTTTGTGATAAAAGCTGCAAAACATTATAATGTTACAGCTGATTATCTACTTGGTTTGTCTGACTGCAAAAGTGTGGAGCAGGATATGCAAACAGTTTGTAAGGCGACAGGTCTTTCAGAATCATCTATTGAAACGCTACAAGATGTGGTTTCAGATACAGAACACACAAAGTATAGTGCATATACAATTGATTTTTTAAACGGAATCCTCGAAGATGAATCCAGTCCGTTTTCTGCAAGCATTCTTGCAAATATGATGCAAAAAGTCGTTATTGCAAAAGTAAAAACAAAAATGATTAAAAATAGAATAGATGTCAATGAATTGGAACGAGAAAAAAATAAACGCCCTATGAACGCTTATGAAACAGCGGATATATTTGATTTACAAGATAAACGAGAACAAGAAGACCTTGCACTTTTGCGTTTTTCAAAACTATTAAATGTCTTTGCTGAAACATTGGCAAATAAACAACTTGAACAGGAGGGCTTTTTTGATGCCGAACATCACGAAACGGACAAATAAAGCCGGTGAAGTGGTTTCCTACCGGATCCGGGTTTTCCGTGGCTATGATAGTGATGGAAAAAAATTAAAGCCCTATGAAAAGACATGGAAGCCTGCTCTCAATATGAGCGAAAAAGCAGCGGAAAAAGAAGCCCAGCGGCAGGCCCTTTTATTTGAGGAACAGTGTAAAACCGGACTTGCGGGGGATGCAACCAAAATCACGCTTTTAGAGTTTATCCCTGTGTATCTGGAACAGAAAAAACCTATTCTTTCGCCGACTACTTATGCTTACTATGAAAGAGCAATTGAAACAAAAATACTGCCAGCTTTGGGACATCATAAGCTGAAAGATATCAAGCCAGTACATGTGCAAGCTTTTATTCAACAGTTATGTAAAATAGAAAATCAAAATGATACAGAAAAACAGCTTTCACCGGCTACCATTCGCAGAAATCTTACTATTTTGCAATCTATTATGAAATTAGCGGTGAAGCGGCGAATTCTTTCAGAAAATCCAGCAAGAGCGGAATTGTTGGACATCCCAAAAGTAACTGCACCAAAAATTGACATCTTTACAAAGCAAGAAGCAGCGGAAATGCTGGCGGCACTAGAAACAGAACCATTGCAATTTCAAGTGCTGATACAGCTTGCAATTATGACTGGTGCACGGCGTGGGGAACTGGTTGCTCTGAAATTCTCTGATTTTGATAAAACATTGAATCAAGTCACCATCCAAAGAACCGCTATAAAACTATCCGGGGAGCAGGCACAAATCAAACCACCAAAGGATTATGAAATCCGCACTGTATCCATTACACCAGAAATAATACAGCTTGTACAGCAATTGCAACAGGAAAAACAACGGGAGCAGAAAATGCTTGGTTCTCAATGGCAAGGGGACGAATGGCTATTTACACAGTGGAATGGCGAAATGATGAACCCACAGACACCCACAAAACAATTCAGCAAATTTCTTGACCGTCATGGATTCCAACACCGGAAATTTCATAGTTTACGCCATACATCGGCAACCCTGCTCTTGTATGGCGGTGTATCTCTGAAACAAGTGCAAGGGCGGTTAGGTCATGGAGATATCGAAACCACAAATAAATATTTGCACTGCTTGTCAGAAGCGGATGAAGAGGCGGCAGGTGTTTTGCAGTCTATGCTTATCAAACAGACGAAGCCGGATCAGAAACGAAAACAGGCATAAAAAAAGACCGTCAGCGGTGTTTCCGTTGGCGGCTTTTTTGTTGTATGCTGTTGTATCTTTTTATAGCTTTTCAAAAAAATAGTGCCCTAATAGTGCCCTGAACATTTGATTTTCCGAAACGCAAAAACCCACGCAATTTCGAAAAAGCCTCGAAACTGCGTGGTTTTTCTCTGGTCTGAGTGACCGGACTTGAACCGGCGACCTCTACCACCCCAAGGTAGCACGCTACCAACTGCGCCACACCCAGATAAACGGGGAAGCGTGCCACTGCACGCAGTTCCCCCAATTGCATATAAAAAACTTAGTGATTCAAGCCGTTCCGCAGAGCATCCGCACAATCATCGCCAACTTCTGCATTGACAATTTCCAGTGCATTGCAGTCATACTGGAACCGCAGAACAAAGGCAACCATGCCCGGGTTATCTGCAATCCGGAATGATACGGTTACTTCATCGCCCTGCTTTGCAGTAACAGAATCCGCAGTCAGCACAAAGTCGCTTGCATTGGTTGCAGTCTGTGCTTCTGGTGTTGCACTGCCGACCGTAATGCAGCCGTTGGTGACAGACGGAACGAGTGCCTTTGCATCCCAGTTTGCAAATTCGGAATTATACTGCGAGTCAGACAGGTGGATGACATAGTTGCCGTCCGGAGCGGTATCCTTTACCTTAAAGGTGACGTTGATCATATCACCGTTGAATACGATGTCTTCCGACTTGGTCATATCCATCCAGTAAGCCTGGAAGGTATCCAGCTTTTCGGTGTAAGAGGAAGCAGCATTCTGGTTCGGGTCAACCACTGCACCGCCGTTGTTGCTCGGTGTGGTAACGACTTCGGTAACAACCTTGCCGTTGTCGTCCACAACCTTGTTGCCGCTGTCATCGGTTACTGCTGCATAAGAGGTAACGACTTCACTGTTACCGTTGGAAGCAGTGTTGCCATTGGAAGCGGAAGCATTGCCGTTTGCCGGTGTTGCGGAGTTGGAAGAGCCGCCTGCTGCGGTAGTAACAGCATTGCCGTTGCTGTCGGTTGCTTCGGTAGCATCCTGACTGCTGTCGCTAGAACCATTCTGATTGCCCCATGTAAATTCAATTTCTTTTACCATGAAATCAGTCGCACCGGATGCCAGAACTTCATTTCCGCTTGCATCGGTCACAGCTTCGCCCTGTTCATCGGTTTCGACCGGCAGGGTTGCTGCGGAAACTTCTGCGGCATCGCTGTTCTTGCTGCTGGAATCGTTATCCCCTGAGCATCCAACTGCGGCCATGCCCAAAAAGCAAGCCAGAAGAACTGCAATTCCTTTTGTTGTTTTTGATTTCATATAAATCTTCCTTTCTATTTTTCAATCCGAACAGTCCACAGGTGGGACGGGATTCACTTTCAAAGACGGTATTGCAAAAATTACAACGACCTCTATTATACTGCATTTTGTTCCGTTCGTCAAGTATTTTTTCGCTTTTTCTGTGGAACGTGTTTATTATACTGCATTTTTTTTGGTTCGTCAAGCCCTTTTGAGAAAATATCATGCAGCTTTCACACAAATTGCACAGTATTTTCGTGTGGAATTGCAGAACTGCTGTGAAACCATACAAGCTAGCGGAAATTTCCATACTTTTTTCCAAATCATCACAAAACCATTTGCAATCCAACGCAAAAAAGGGTATACTAAAAGAAAAAGAAAAAAGAAAAAACGGACAAAAAGGGGAAGTGGTACACATGAAAGAAAAAGAAACCACAAATGCAATGTCTTGTCCAACCAAATCGCCGGAGGCGTCAGCCCGCTGGAAAATGATTCTGTCCGGAGTCATCTTTCTGGTGCTGGTGGTCGCCGTGACCATCCTGATGATACCCGTAATGCGTCTGATGATGCAGGAGGGCGGAAAAGAGCAGCTGATTGAAAAAATCCAGTCCTATGGCATTTTTGCACCGCTGCTGTTTGTCCTGTTGCAGGTGATTCAGATTGTCGTTGCGTTTATTCCAGGCGGGCCAATCCCGATGATTGGCGGAGCGGTGTTCGGCATGGTGCCGGGGATTCTGCTCAGTCTGGCAGGGTCATTTCTGGGAACAGCAATTGTCTATTATCTGGTACAGTGGATTGGACGACCGCTTTTGAATCTCTTTGTAAAAGAGGAGCACCTCGAACGGTTTTCCTTTTTAACGAACCGGCGGAAGATGGAACGGATTGTGTTTCTATTATTTTTGTGTCCGGGCTTGCCGAAAGATGCCCTGACGTACATTGTCGCCTTTAATAAGACGATTCCGCCGCTGCCGTTGTTTTTCCTGACAACAATTGCCCGATTTCCGGCGATGGCATTGACGGTGAAGATGGGCAGCAGCTTATGGGAAGGCAACTGGAAGATGACAGCGTTGGTCGTTGGCATTCTGATTTTGATTGCAGTGGCTGGCGGCTTGATTCGCTGGCATCATAAAAAGAAACATGGAAAGAGCCTTTGACGGCTTAAACATCCCCAAACAGGCAGGCGAAAGAAATCGTGCTGCCTGTTTTTGTGCAGTTTTCTGATTGATTCTTGTTGATTTTTCGCTTTTCAATCGGAACTGTGTAGCGTTGGCATTCTGATTCACTGGTATCATAAAAAGAAACATGGAAAAACGTCTTTGACGGCTCAAACATCCCCAAGCAGGCAGGCGAAAGAAATCGTGCTGCCTGTTTTTGTGCAGTTTTCTGGATGATTCTTGCTGTTTTTTCTCTTTTCAACAGAATTTTGTGGAACAAATCGCAAAAACCAATCAAAATCCTGTGTAATCTACATAAAACTGAAAATTTTTTCTTATGCAAATGACTGATTTTCGGCGTTTTTGAATTTTTTTGACCGAAAAGGCTTGCATTTTCGTTAGAACTGTGTTAGAATAAAACCATCGAAAGAACAGAACGAAATCAAACGAAAAAGGAGATGACCAAACGTGCTTGCAGAAGAACGACACGCTTTGATTTTGGATTTGGTCAATCAGCAGGGAAATGTAAAATTAACCGAATTATGCAGTCGGTTGCACGCATCCCAGTCCACCATTCGGCGGGATTTGCTAGAGCTTTCCGAACAAGGTCTGCTGACAAAAGTCCACGGCGGAGCAATTTCCAGGAATGAACGCTTCTTTCCAGTGGAACACAATATGGAGGAGAAAGCAAATCTCTATATTGCAGAAAAAACTGCAATTGCCCGCTATGCAGCATCGCTGCTCGAAGAAGGCGACTTTGTGTATCTGGATGCCGGAACGACCACAGAAAAGGTGATTGATTTCATTCCACTGAAAAAAATCACATTTGTGACCAACGGTTTCCTGCACGCCAAGCGGCTGGCACAGCGTGGCTTTCAGGTCTACATCCCAGCCGGAGCAGTCAAAGCTGCCACCGAGGCAATCGTCGGAGCGGAATGTGTGCTGAGCCTGCAAAGCTATAACTTCACCAAGTGCCTGATGGGCGTGAATGGAATCTCGCTCACGGCTGGCTTATCCACACCGGATAAGGGCGAGGCAAGCGTGAAAAAAGCTGCGATTCACCAATCCAAGCAAGTTTATTTTCTGGCAGACCACTCCAAATTCGACCAGATTTCAGCCATTACCTTTGCACACCTGAACGGCGTGCAGATTATTACAGACCGGCTTCCCGACCAGAAATACCGTTCGGAAGCCACGATTCGGGAGGTTTTGTAAATGATTTATACCGTTACTTTTAATCCGGCAATTGATTATATCGTCCACACCGGAACGATGCAAGTGGGACAGGTCAACCGCTCGCAGGGCGAGGAACTATATTTCGGCGGAAAGGGCATCAATGTTTCGTTCGTCCTGCACGAACTGGGCTTGCCCTCCAAGGCACTGGGCTTTGTGGCAGGGTTCACGGGAGCAGCCATTGAAGCAGGCATTCAGGAGCAGGGCATTGCAACCGATTTTGTGCATCTGGACAGCGGTTTTTCCAGAATCAACGTCAAAATTAAGTCCGGCGAGGAAACCGAGCTGAACGGACAAGGCCCGGACATCTCAGAAGCAGCCGTTGCAGAATTGTTTGAAAAGCTGAACCAGCTGCAAGATGGCGACATTCTGATTCTGGCAGGCAGCATTCCGAACACCATGTCGGCAGACAGCTATGAAAAGATTCTAGCACATCTTTCCGATAAGAACATCAAAGTGGTCGTGGATGCCACGAAAGACCTGCTGCTGAAAGTGCTGCCATATCATCCATTCCTGATTAAGCCAAACAATCACGAGTTGGGCGAGCTGTTCGGCGTAACACTCCACAGCATCGAAGAAATTGCAACCTATGCGAAGAAGTTGCAGGAAATGGGTGCACAGAATGTCTTGATTTCCATGGCAGGCGATGGAGCACTCTTGATTGACGAAACCGGAAAACAGCACGTTTGCGGCGTATGTAAGGGCACGGTGAAAAATTCCGTCGGTGCAGGCGATTCCATGGTGGCTGGATTTGTGGCAGGTTCGATGCACGGCGATTATGAAGCAGCCTTGAAACTGGGAACGGCTGCCGGCGGTGCAACTGCCTTTTCCGAAGGTTTGGCACAGCGAGCAGAAATTGAACGGCTGTTGCAGCAGCTGTAAAAATAGAAACAGATAGAAGGAACACGTTATGTGAATTGTTGATTTATTGAGCAAAGACAGTATCTATTAAACGCCAGTCCGAAAAACAAGGCAGAAGCCATTGATCTGCTGGTCGATTTACAGGTCAAGGGCGGAAAGATCACCGACCGGGAGGCTTACAAGAAAGGCATCTTAGCAAGAGAAGAAAACGGCTCGACCGCCGTCGGCGAGGGCATTGCCATCCCACACGTAAAGAATGCAGCCGTGAAAGCCCCCTCTCTGGCAGCGATGACCGTTCCGGAGGGTGTGGACTATGAAGCACTGGACGATGAACCATCCAACCTGTTATTTATGATTGCAGCTCCGAGTGATGGCGGAGATGTGCATTTGGAAGTGCTCTCCCGTCTGATGGATGAAGATTTCCGTGCAAAGCTGCTGGCAGCCGAAAGCAAGGAAGCATTCTTGCAGGTTATTGACGAGATAGAACGGGAAAAATATCCTGATGAACCGCAGGAAGCCCCGAAAGCTGCACCGGAAGCCGATGGCAGAATCAAGGTGCTAGCAGTCATCGGCGTGGGCGATGCGTTCCTGCAGGCGATTCAAAACGGCATGGAAGCCATTGTAGACGGCTTTACCGGAGAAATTTTTGTAAATCCAGACGAGGCAACAAAGGCTCGGCTGCTCGAAAAGCAGCAAAAGGATTTGGAACAGAAACGTCTGCTGCAAGAACGCAAGGGCAAGAAGAACATCACCAAAGACGGCACAGAGATTCAGATTTATGCCAACATCGGCGGTGTTGACCACATCGGTGCAGTATTGATGAACTTTCCGTTTCGCCAACCTTTGTCTTAAAGGTATGGGATGCCGTGCGGAAGGTTGACTTGCGTACAAAAGAAAATTGAGAATCAGCACCCTGCTAAAAGCCGATTTTAGCAGGGTGTTTTTTTATGTTCGGAGAAGTTATCTGGATACGAGCCGCAGGCAAAAGCGGTCGAGCTGGCTCAGCTCGGCGGAGAGGGATTGTTAAGGGGGACAAGCTGTCCCCCTTAACAGACGTATTGATGAGATGATATTGAAATCTAAGAGAAATATGTAAAAATGCTGTTCGCCATTCTAAAAACATAAAAACTTCCTGCAAACTGTAATCTAAGAAAGATTCATAAGCAATTCAGACAAACGCAACCACGGCGAACAGCACAAAGGCAAAGAGCAAAGCGATTTTGCCGACCCTCACGCAATCCGTTTTCCCAGAATCAACAACCCCTCTGTCACTTCGTGACACTTTCCCTTTCAGGGGAGGCTTTTCTGCCGACCCTTACATAATCGGTTTTCCCAGAACGCAATTCTACTTTCCATTTGTTTGACAAGTACCGAAAAATCCGCTATAATAAGAAACGAATTTGATTCAGAAACCACAACAGAAAGGGCGAATCCCATGCAGTTTTTCAAAAAACATATGAAGCAACTCGGTACTATCGTCACGCTCTTGGCACTCTTTTTTGTCGTCTGGAAAATGGTGACGATGGACGTTGATTATGGAGCATTTGCAACCCCACGAGCCATGGTGATTTTGGTGCTGAGTATTCTCTTACAGGCACTGATTTTTTGTTACATGACATTTCCATGGCTGCACTTGGTGCGGATTTTATCCGGAAAGAAAATTTCCGGCAAACAGGCATTGCCCGTTTATACAAAAGCCAACCTCATGAAATACATCCCCGGCAATGTTTTTCAGTATGTTGCCCGCAACAAGCTTGCCAGCGAAGCCAATATCAGCCATGTGGATGTTGCTCTGGCAACGGTGCTGGATATCGGAATGAGTATGCTTGCCCCGTTTCTCATCTCGCTGCTGTTGATGCGGCGGCAGATTTTCACGGTTCTGGCAGCCTATCAGAAAACCTTTTTGCTGGTTCTGATGATTGGCATTGCAGCAGTCTGTTTGTTTCTTGCATTGGTTCGCTGGAAGTTTCGGGACAAGCTGCACGCTTACTTTGAAAAGTATCGCCGTCTTTTGCGGAAAAAAACACTCGGACAACTGGCACTGGCATTTCTGCTCTACCTGCTGCAAAGCGTTCTGTGTGTGGGCTTGTATGCCCTGCCATTGCTGGGCGTGGTGAGCGTTCCGGCAGAAAAAATCCCGCAGTTTTTAGGGGCATATCTGTTCTCTTGGATTGTGGGCTTTATTACGCCCGGCTCTCCGGGGGGAATTGGCATTCGGGAAGCCGTGATGATGCTGATTTGCGGCACGTTTTTGGATACGCCGTCCATTGTCCTGTATGCGGTCATGATGCGGCTGGCATCCACTTGTGCGGATGTTGTCGCCTTTGGAATCGGGGCAGGCTATCAGCGAATCCAGCAGAAAAAGGCAAGGTGAACGGGTATGTATCGAATTTTCATTGTGGAAGATGATAGCACCATGGCAGCGGTGATGAAGAAGCAAATCGAATCCTGGGGGCATTCTGTTCACGTGGCAACGCAGTTTTCCGATATTCTGTCGGAATTTACCGCTTATGACCCGCATATGGTGTTGATGGATGTGATGCTGCCGTTTTTCAATGGCTATCACTGGTGCAGTGAGATTCGGAAAATTTCCAATGTTCCGGTCATTTTCATTTCCTCTGTTTCGGATAATATGAATATTGTCATGGCGATGAACATGGGCGGAGATGATTTCATTGCAAAGCCAGTGGATTTAACCGTTATGATGGCGAAAATACAGGCAATGCTCCGGAGAACATACGATATGGGCGGAAAGATTCCGGTGTTGGAGCATCAGGGGGCAGTTTTGAACCTGAACGATGCGGTTTTGACGTATCAGGGCAAGCAACTCGAACTGACGAAAAACGAATTTCGGATTTTGCAGACGCTGTTAGAGCAGAAAGGCAAGATTGTCAGTCGGGAAACGCTGATGATGAAGCTGTGGCAGGTGGATTCCTATGTGGAGGAGAACACCTTGACCGTCAATGTGACCCGTTTGCGGAAAAAGCTGGAGCAAATCGGCTTGGGCGGATGGATTCGGACGAAAGTCGGCAGCGGATACTTGATTGAATAACACAAAAAATCGGAATGGGCAAACATACCATTCCGATTTTTTCCAATTTTTCAGATTGAAAGGAGTATAATACATGCAGCACAAAAAACAGATATGTGTCCTGCTACAGTTTTTCTGGGAGCAGCGAATCATGGGATTGTTTTTGGTTTTGGCAATTTCGATTTTTGCACTGGTCTTTTCCATGTATGATATAAAGTTAGAGGCGATTCTCTACGCATCGATGCTCTGCTTGACAGCAGGTTTGCTGTTTGAGGGGGTGCATCTGATATCTTATCTTCGCCGACATACAGAACAGCAGAAACGCTTGCAGGGGCTGCCGGTTTTCTATTCGGAACTGCCGTCGCCTCGCACGCTTGCCGAGCAGGATTTGCAAGAGATGGTGCAGAAACTGGGGGAGCAATACACTGCCGTTACTACTGATTGGCAGCGACAGCAAAAAGAGAGTCTGGACTATTACAGTGCATGGGTTCACCAAATCAAAACGCCAATTTCCAGTATGAAAATGATTCTACAGCAGGAGGACACCGAGGAAAACCACCTGCTTTCAGCAGAGCTGTTCCGGATTGAACAGTATACCGAGATGGCATTGCAGTATTTACGGCTGGACAGCAAAACGAATGATTTTGTCTTTCAGCAGTACGATTTAGACAGCATCATCCGGCAAGCCATCCGAAAATATGCACCGCAGTTTATTCTGCGGAAAATCCGGCTCATCTACGAACCCGTTTCCATGACGATTTTGACGGATGAAAAATGGATGCTGTTTCTGCTGGAGCAGCTGCTCTCGAATGCCATCAAGTATACACCGCATGGCAGCGTAACCATCTCCGTGACACCGGAAAAAGTCTTGCAGGTTGCTGATACCGGCATTGGCATTGCACCGGAGGACTTGCCCCGCATTTTTGAAAAGGGCTTTACCGGATACAACGGCAGAGCCGACAAAAAGTCAACGGGTTTAGGGCTGTATCTGTGCCAGCAGGCAGCGAAAAAGATATCTGTTTCGCTTTCGGTCACGTCTGAAGTCGGAAAAGGGTCAGTCTTTTCTGTGCATCTCGATATTCCGCCCTTGCAAGTAGAATAAAATCTTTATTTGGACAGGGCAGCCTGAAAGCGTTCCAGAATCTGGCGTTCCAGTTCCTCCGGCAGGCAAAGGCGATTGTTTCGCCCTGTACCAAGGGCAATATCAGGCTTGATAATTTCGCCGTGAAAGTCCGAACCGCAGGTGCAGGCAAGCCCGTATTGGTCGGCAATCGCTGCATACCACGCCATTTCTTCCGGAGAATGCGTGCTGTAATAGGCTTCAATGCCCCACAAGCCAGCCTTGCAGAGCGTGGATAGCAGCTGCAAAAATTCCGTCTGCGAGAGGTTTAGCTTAGAGGGGTGAGCGAGAACGGCAATGCCGCCGGCTGCCTGAATCAGGTGAATGCTTTCCACAGCGGTTGGTTTGGGACGTTCTACTTTTTCCAGAAATTCCGGTGTGCCCAGATAGCAGTCAAACGCTTCGGAAACGCTGGACACATAGCCCTTTAAAAGCATGGTTTTTGCAACATGCGGTCTTCCTGTGGTGCAGCCGTTGTTCGCAGCAGCGACTTCCTCGATGGTAACAGGAACGCCTTTTTCCGCCAAAAATGCCAGCATCCGTTCCCGTCTGCCCTGCCGGAGTGTGCGGTTGCGAGTGATATAGGCTTGCAGGTCTGCGTTTTCGCCATCAATGCCATATCCCAAAATATGCAGCTGCGGATTTTCTTTTGCACTGATTTCAATGCCGGGGAAAATTTGCAGCTGCGGAAATGCTTTGGCAGCCTGCTTGCCCCGTGCAATGCCGGAAACCGCATCGTGGTCGGTGATTGCCAGGTATAGTGCGCTCGGCTGCCATGTTCACGCTTTATGCTTCGATGACCTAT
>ERZ773264.1658-NODE-1658-length-25053-cov-24.548364_pt1 | contig 25053 bp, 30 predicted proteins | sample MGYA00511910_ERZ773264 | MGnify/ENA primary metagenome ERZ773264 (study PRJEB29015, sample SAMEA2737739) | human gut metagenome | biome: human gut; feature: human-associated habitat; material: faeces | place: China | collected 2012 ...
CCTTGCCGCCCGCCAGCAGCAGGTTTTCGCCGCAGAGCAGGGCGGCCAGCGCCTGTTCCCACACCTCTCTGCCGTAGTAGACGAAGGCAGGGGAGGGGATGCGGGGGCGCAGGGCCTCCGCCAGCGGGTGGGCGGTACGGTATTCTTCCACAGCGCGCAGCAGGTCGGGGGAGATCCCTTCCTGCCGCAGCGTATCCATCAGAGCAGATGTTTCAGACATCTATGACATCTCCTTGCGGTTGGCAGTGCCAAACCGAAATTTCACCCTTATCATAGCACAACCCGCGCGGTTTGTGTAGGGCTTTGGCGGGCAAAAAAGCGGCAAAGAAGCAGAGAAAATAAAGGGGAAGCTATTTTAACAAACTTTCAGCCGGGACGTGCAGATTTTACGTTCAAAGTAAATTGACAGGCCGCTTAAAATACGATAAAATAATTTTCGTTGTGTCAAAGTGAAAAAGAAAGGCGTAAAAGTATGCTCGAAACCATCACGGCCGTCAATCAGGCGGTCAACAGCTTTATCTGGGGCATCCCGGCGATGGTCTGCATCATCGGCGTGGGCCTGCTGCTCAGTGTGCGGACAGGCTTTTTGCAGCTCCGGAAATTCCCCTATGCCATCAAAACGACCATTGGCCGCATCTTCCGCAAAAAGGATGCCTCCGACGGCGCGATGACTCCGTTCCAGGCAGTGTGTACGGCGCTGGCCGCTACCGTCGGCACCGGCAACATCGCCGGTGTGGCGGGCGCGATCGCCATCGGCGGGCCGGGTGCAGTGTTCTGGATGTGGTGCTCGGCTCTGCTGGGCATGTGTACCAAATTCTCCGAAGTGACGCTGGCCGTGCATTTCCGCGAGCGGAACAAAAACGGCGAGCTGGTGGGCGGTACTATATTAAAAACGGCCTCGGCAGCCGGTGGCAGTTCCTCGCGGTGCTGTACTCGCTGTTCGGCGTGCTGACGGTCTTCGGCACCGGCAACGCCACCCAGGTCAACACCATCGTCACAGCCATCGACTCGGCCCTGCTGGCCTACGGCAGCAGCCTGAACAGCATCCTGCCCACAGTCAACCTCGTCGTGGGCGTGGTGGTGGCCATGATGGTGGCTATGGTGCTGCTGGGCGGCGTCAAGCGCATCGGCAGTGTCACCGAAAAGCTGGTGCCGTTCATGGCACTGTTCTACGTCGTGCTGGCACTGGGCGTCGTGGTCATCAACTACCGGCGCTTCCCGGCGGTGCTGGCCTCCATCGTCGGCGGTGCATTTGACCCGCAGGCCTTCACCGGCGGTGCCATCGGCAGCATCTTCCTCAGTATGCAGAAGGGCGTCTCCCGCGGCATCTTCTCCAATGAGGCCGGCCTCGGCACCGGCTCCATCGCCCATGCCTGTGCAGACACCCGCAAGCCCGTCAAGCAGGGGATGTTCGGCATCTTCGAGGTCTTCGCTGATACCATCGTCATCTGCACCCTGACCGCCATGGTCATCCTGTGCAGCGGCGTGCCGGTGGGCTATGGCAGTGCGGCAGGCGCAGAGCTGACCATCTCCGGCTTCACGGCCACCTACGGCGGCTGGTCGTCCATCTTTACGGCGGTGGCGCTCTGCAGCTTTGCATTCTCCACCATCATCGGCTGGGGCCTCTACGGCTCCCGGTGCATCGAGTTCCTGTTCCACACCGACAAGGTGGTCGGCCCCTTCCTTGTGGTCTACTCCTTCGTGTCCATTCTGGGCGCGACGGTGGATCTGGGCCTGCTGTGGAGCATCGCCGACACCTTCAACGGACTGATGAGCATTCCGAACCTCATGGCCCTGCTCCTGCTGTCCGGCACGGTGGCAAAGCTCACGAAGGAGTTCTTCGCGGGCGAGGGCGCAGGAAAGTAAAGAATGATTCAAAGCGCCCTCCGGCCCGCGCCGGAGGGCGCTTTGCTGTCAACAAACCTCTGGTTTTGTCTACTTTATCTGTAAAAACTCAAAAAAGTATAAAAATTTCATGGAAATCATAAGAATTGATATTGAACAAATTTTAACAAAGTGGTAAAGTAAAAGCAAAGAGAGTCGTACCCGCCGCCCGGCGGGGCGCAAAATCAGGAGGTTTTACCAATGGCTGATCGTATCGTTCTGAATACTATTTCTTACCATGGCCACGGCGCCATCGAGAACATCGTTCCCGAGCTGACCGCCCGCGGCTACAAGAAGGCTTTCGTCTGCTCTGACCCCGACCTTCTCAAGTTCGGCGTCACCAAGAAGGTCACCGACCTGCTGGACGCTGCAGGCTTCGCCTACACCGTCTACAGCGAGATCAAGCCCAACCCCACCATCGCCAATGTGCAGGACGGCGTGGCCGCTTTCAAGGCCGCAGAGGCTGACTGTATCGTGACCATCGGCGGCGGCTCTTCCATGGACACCGCAAAGGCCATCGGCATCATCATCAACAACCCCGAGTTCGCCGATGTGCGCTCTCTGGAAGGCGTCGCTCCCACCAAGAAGCACGCCGTCTTTACCATCGCTGTCCCCACCACCGCCGGTACTGCCGCTGAAGTCACCATCAACTACGTCATCACCGACGTGGAGAAGAAGCGCAAGTTCGTTTGCGTCGATACCAACGACATCCCCGAGATCGCTGTGGTTGACCCCGATATGATGGCCTCCATGCCCAAGGGCCTGACTGCCGCCACCGGTATGGATGCTCTGACCCACGCCATCGAGGGCTACATCACTAAGGGCCACTGCACAATCTCCGATATGTTCCATCTGGAAGCCATCAAGCTCATCAGTGAGAACCTGCGCGGCGCTGTCCAGAACACTCCGGAAGGCCGCGAGGGCATGGCTCTGGGCCAGTACATCGCCGGCATGGGCTTCTCCAACGTGGGTCTGGGCATCGTCCACTCCATGGCACACGGCCTGTCCGCTCTGTATGACACCCCCCACGGCGTGGCCTGCGCTATCCTGCTGCCGGTGGGTCTGGAGTACAACAAGAGCGTTGCCGGTGAGCGCTATCGTGCCGTCGGCAAGGCTATGGGCGTGAAGGGCATCGACGAGATGAACGACGCCGAGGCCGCAGATGCCACCATCGCCGCTGTCAAGCAGCTGAGCGCTGACGTGGGCATCCCCGCAAACCTGAACGGCATCCTGAAGGAAGAGGACATCCAGTTCCTCGCCGAGTCCGCTTATGCGGACGCCTGCCGTCCCGGCAACCCCCGCGACACCAGCGTGGAGGAGATCGTGGAGCTGTACAAGAGCCAGCTGTAAACTGAGTCGGAGCGCTTTACCCTTATAAAAAATACAGGCCGCTGGAAGAAACCTCTCCGTCAGCGCTAACGCGCTGCCACCTCCCCTCGATAGGGGAGCTGTCGAGCGAAAGCGAGACTGAGAGGTCGCACAGAGAAGAAGGCTTCCCGTCATACCGCCCGTCCACCCCTCATACACTGACGGACAAGGGGGTGTGCGGATGGAGCAGGGGATGCAGATGCTCTTTGCGCTGTTCGGCGGGCTGGCGATGTTCCTCTACGGGATGGACAGGATGAGCCGCGCCTTGCAGCGGGCGGCGGGCGACGCCATGAAGCGGCTGCTGGCCCGGCTGACGGCCACGCCGCTGCTGGGCGTCCTCACCGGGCTGGCCGTGACGGCAGTGCTCCAAAGCAGCTCTGCGGCGACGGTAATGGTCATCGGCTTCGTCAGTGCCGGGCTGCTGGAACTGCCCCGGGCGGTGGCCGTCATCTACGGCATCAACATCGGCACTACCATGACAGCCCAGCTCATCGCCTTCGATGTCCAGACGCTGGTGTACCCGGTGCTGTTTCTGGGCTTCCTCCTCGACTTCGCGGCCCGCAGGCCCCGCTGGCAGGCCGTGGGAGAGGCGGTGTTCTCCTTCGGGCTGCTTTTCGAGGGCATCGACATTTTGGGCCGGGCGCTGCAGCCGCTGGCCGGGCAGACGGTCTTTCTCGACTGGATGACCCGGGTGAAGGGGTCGCCGCTTCTGGGCATCCTGCTGGGCCTTTGCATGACCATGGTAGTGCAGAGCAGTTCGGCCACCATCGCGCTGCTGCAGAACGTGGCCCGTCAGGCCGGGCCGGACGGCATCCACAGCGTGCTGGGCCTTGCCGGGGCGGTGCCGGTCCTTCTGGGCGACAACATCGGTACGACGGTCACGGCCCTGCTGGCCTGCATCGGGCAGGGAAAGAACGCTACCCGCGCCGCGCTGGCCCACAGCTGCTTCAACCTCAGCGGGAGCCTGCTGGCGGCGGTGCTGCTGCCCTGGTTCGTCCGGCTGGTGGAGCTTATCTCCCCCAAAGGCCCGGAGCTGGAAGTCATTTCCCGGCAGATCGCCAACGCCCACACCGCCTTCAACGTCTGCTGCGCCCTGCTCTGGCTGCCGTTTTTGCCGTGGATGGTGCGGCTGGTGTGTGCGCTGGTGCCGGAAGATCGATAACAGAGAAAGCCCGATGCGATGCATCGGGCTTTCTCTTACTTTTTAATTACGCTCTTCTGATACACCGCAAAGGCGATGACAGCCGACAGCACTTCCGTGACCCAGAAGGCGTGCCAGACGCCGGTGGGGCCGAGCTGGCGGCAGAGCAGCCACGCCAGCGGCATGATGAAGATGACGTACCGGCAGAGGGAGATGACCAGCGAGGCCGCACCCTTGCCCAGACCTTCCAGCGCGCCGGAAGAGGTGGTGGACACCGCCGACACCACAAAGCCGAGGCAGATGATGCGCAGGGCGGTCTGGCCGATGGCAATGGTATCGGGGTTGGAAGAGAACAGGCCGATGAGGGGCGCAGAAACGGCCATACAGATGACGGTGCCTGCCGCCATGATGACGGCGCTCATGCCGAGGGTGAGCTGGTAGAGCTTTGCCACCCGGGCGTGCTCTTTTGCACCGTAGTTGTAGCCGATGAGGGGGCGCATTCCCTGCACGATGCCGTTGGCGGGCAGATAGAGGAACGTCTGGAGCTTATAGTAGATGCCCAGCACCACCACATAGCTCTCGGAGAAGGCCGCCAGCAGGCCGTTGAGGAAGGTGACCAGCAGGGAGGGCAGGGCCAGGTTCAGGATGGCAGGCACACCGATGGCGTAGAGACGGCCTTCGAGGCAGAGGTCGGGCCGCAGGGCCTTCCGGCGCAGATGGACGGGCGACTCGGTGGTGCTGTAGACCACGAGGTAGATGACGAGAGTGGCGGCCTGTCCGATGCCGGTAGCCAGCGCCGCGCCTGCAATGCCCATGGCAGGCACCGGGCCGAGGCCGAAGATGAGGACGGGATCCAGCAGGATGTTGCAGACACAGCCCGAGATGAGGGCGGTCATGGTGAGCTTCATCCGGCCCACGGCCTGGAAGAGCTTCTCAAAGGCGAGGCTGGCCATGTTCACGGTGGCGAACAGGAAGACGATGGTGGAGTAGGTCACGCCCATAGAGACGATGGTGCCGTCGGCGGTGAACCGGGCCAGGAAGCCGGGCATGATGGCGGTAGCTGCCAGCGTGCAGAGGATGCCGTGGAGCACCGAGAGGGTCATGCCGTGGGTGGCGGCGGCGTCCGCCCTGTCGTAGTCGCCTGCGCCCCGGTAGAGGGCCACAAGGGCGTTGATGCCTATGCCGAAGCCGATGGCAACGGCGTTCACGAAGTTCTGGATGGGGAACACGAGGGAGAGGGCCGTCATGGCCTGCTCGTTGATCTGAGCCACAAAGAGGCTGTCCACGATGTTGTACAGCGAGTTCACCAGCATGGAGATGACGTTGGGCAGAGCCATCGACACCAGCAGCGGGAACACCGGCTTCGTCTTCATAAAAGTATCGTTCATGGGGGCAAAAGCTTCCTTTCCTGAAATTTCCGCACAAGAAAAGCCACACAACGGCGGCTTGAAGCGGGCCATTGTGTGGCGAAAAGTAGCAAACATCTATGCTGTAAAAATCCACACGGGTTTTATTGAAGTGCCGAGAAATACAGTGCATCGCAAAAGCGGCGTTACGGGACGCCGCCGGACAGCACCGGGATGCGGGCCGGAAAGGGCAGCACGGGAAGAGCCTTTCTGACCGGCCTGCGATAGGATACCACGAAACGGGTGGATTGTCAAGGGAAAAGTATGACTTTTCACAAAAGGCTTTTCAAGCGGCCATTTCGTGATACAATAAAGCCAGACAGAAACGGAGGAAAAGCGCCATGAAATGGATGATCGCGTCCGACCTGCACGGGTCGGCTTATTACTGCAAGAAGATGGTGGAGGCCTTTGAGCGGGAGGGGGCTGACCGGCTGCTGATGCTGGGCGACCTGCTTTACCACGGCCCCCGGAACGACCTGCCCCGGGACTACGCGCCGAAAGAGGTCATCCTGATGCTGAACGGCCTGAAAAACAAACTCTGCTGCGTCCGGGGCAACTGCGAGGCCGAGGTGGACCAGATGGTGCTGGATTTCCCGGTGATGGCGGATTACTGCATCCTCCCGGCGGGCGAAAAGCTCATTTATGCCACCCACGGGCATATCTATAATGGAAAGAACCCGCCGCCGCTGGCCGAAGGGGACATCCTGCTCCACGGCCACACCCACGTCCCGGCGTGGACGGAGTTCGGGCAGAGGAACGTCTGTCTCAACCCCGGCTCCCTGAGCATCCCGAAGGAAAACAGTCCCCACAGCTATATGATTCTGGAAAACGGCGTCTTCTACTGGAAAGACGTAGAGACGGGAGAAATATACCACACCCGTGTACTGTGAGGAACCGGCACTTGCAATTACCATACCGGTGTGGTATGATGAAAGCGGAAACAGAGAAACAGGGTCTTTTGCCTCGGGCGCGGAGGGGTGCGCGGGGCCGACGGCCTTTTGTTTCCCATAAAAAGTTAGGCAAAACTAACAAAATGACGAAAAACACACGGGCGGCTTGTGCAGTCTGCCCAGTGGATAACGATCCTTAGGAGGTACTGACCAATGGTTCAGACGACGCTGAAAGTAGACGGCATGATGTGCGGCATGTGCGAGAGCCACGTCAACGAGGTGGTGCGCAAGACTGCGCAGGTGGAGAAGGTGACTTCCTCCCACACGAAGGGAGAGACGGTCATCGTCTCGGCCCAGCCGCTGGACATCGAGGCCCTGAAGGCTGCCATCGCCGACACGGGCTATACTGTGACCGGCGCGGAGGAAAAGCCGTATGAGAAGAAGGGCTTCTTCTCGTTTTTGAAGCACTGATGACTTCCGGCCCCGGGGTGGGGCCTGTATAAGGAGGCAGGCAGAGATGAGGATACTGGTCTATGGTGCAGGCGTGCAGGGCTGTGAGCTGGCCCACCGTCTGCTGCAGAACAAAAAGAATGTCGTCACCATGCTGGCGCGGGGCGAGTGGAAGGAGAGGCTCGACCAAAGGGGCCTCGTCATCCGCCACTGGGCGCAGTGCCGCACCACGGTGGACCGGGTGGCCACCATCGACACGCTGGCCCCGGACGACTGCTACGACCTCGTTTTCGTGACGCTGCAGGCCGGGCAGCTGCCCGACGTGCTGCCCATCCTCAAGCAGAACAGGAGCGAATACTTCGTCTTCGTGGGCAACGACCCCCACGCCGTGGAGGTCATGCAGGCCATGCAGCGCCCGGCGGATAAGATCGCCTTCGGCTTCCAGAGCAGCGGCGGCCATCGGGATGTGGATAAGGTCGTCAGCGCCCACGTCGGCGTGGGCATGACCATCGGCGGGGCTACCGCGCCCCTTTCGGGCGTCTTCCGCTACCGGGTCAAGACGGCTTTCGAGGGCGCAAAGTACAAGCTGACCTTCGTCAGCGACATGGACGGATGGCTCAAGTGCCACCTCGCCCTCATCCTGCCGGCCTGCTATCTCTGCTACGCCTGCAGCGGCGACCTCTCCAAGGCGACGAAGGAGCAGCGTGACCTGGTCCTCGACGCCGCGTGGGAGGCCTGCGAGATGCTGAAAGCCGCCCACATCCCCGTGGACGACAGGGAGAACACCGACTGCTACCGTGCCGGTACGCCCGGCCGCCGGAAGATGGACGCCATGGTCCTGGCGCTCTGTAAGACCCCGCTGGGCCGCCTCTGCGTCTCCGACCACGCGATGCATGCTGTGGCCGAGATGCAGTACCTCGATGAAGCTTTCGAGGGTCTGCGCGCCCGGACGAGCGTCCAGATGACGGCGTGGGACACCCTGCGCAGCCAGATGCCCTCGTGGGACATCATGCGGAAAAAGACGGCGAAAGCAAAGCGATAAGTGCATGGAAAAAGAGGCAGATGCGAGTCTGCCTCTTTTTCCATATAAAAGGCTCTCCCTTTGGGGGCAACGGCGACGACCGCCGCCAGCGGCGGAAACAGGGAGGAGCTGTTGGGGCCGCGGCCAGCAGGATGCAAGCGGCAGCGCAGCAGACGCTGGGAGACGCAACCCGGCATGGGCGCGGAGCGCCTGAGAGGGCAAGGATGCTGACGGAGAGGTTATTCCCCCCAAAATTCCGCTAATTTTTTCTTCAGCTCCTTCGTATCCCGCAGATACTCCAGATGCCTCCAATGCTTCGGGAAGAGCCGGGCGTACTCGCTCTGGGCAAAGCGGTCGTCGAGGAGCAGCACCACGCCCTTATCTTCCTGCGTCCGGATGACCCGCCCGGCGGCCTGCAGGACTTTGTTCATTCCGGGCCAGCGGTAGGCGTAGTCGAAGCCCGCCCCGTTCTGGGCGTCGTAGTAGCGGCGCAGCATCTCCTGACGGGGACTCACCTGCGGCAGGCCCACGCCCACGATGGCGCAGCCGATGAGCCGGTCGCCCGCCAGGTCCACGCCCTCGCCGAAGATGCCGCCCATGACCCCGAAGCCGAGAAGCGTCTTCTCCGGGCAGGGCGAAAACCGCTCGAGGAACGCCGCCCGCCCGGCGTCGTCCAGACCGCTCTCCTGTACCAGTGTGCCGATGTCCGGGTAGCGGGCGGTGAAGTCCTCCCACACCTGCCGCAGATAGGCATAGCTGGGGAAGAAGGCCAGATAGTTGCCCACCCGGCTGGATGCCAGCGCTGCGAGGGCGTCCGAGATGGGCCGGATGCTGGCGTCCCGCTGGCGGTAGCGGGTGGAGATGGAGGGCAGACAGTAGAGCCCGAGGTTTCCTGCCGGGAAGGGGCTTTCCAGCGCCACGGCCCGGGCCTCGGGACAGCCGAGGACGGTGCGGTAGTAGCCCGGCGGCGTCAGCGTCGCGCTGAACAGCGCCGCCGCCCGCCCTGCCGAAAGGCTTGCGTCCACGAAGGGGGACGGGTCGAGGCAGAGCAGCTGCAATTCAAGGTCACTGCCCCGGGCGGTGAGCTGGGCGGCAAAATGCTCGTCGTACCGTTCCGACGCCCGCAGGATGTCCTGCACCTCAAAGTAGAGATCCAGCAGGGCCGCGTGGGCTTCGGCGTCGGGATCGTCTTCCAGCCAGTCCTGCAAGGGAGCCGTCAGCGCCCGCAGCGGGGCCAGTAGGGCTGAGGGAAGCTCCTTGCAGAACACCGTGCCGTCCTGAGCGTAGTCGGCGGCGGGCAGCTCGATGGCGGGCGTCTCCGCAGATCCCAGCAGTGAGGTCTGGCCGCTGTCGTCCTCTTCGGCGGCAGTGCTGCCCCGGCGGGGCGCGAGGGTCGAGACCGCTTTCCGTCCCTCTAAAAAGGCTTTGTCGGCCTTGCTCAGAGCGGTCTTGAGAGGGCTTTTGCCCCGCCCGAGGGCGCGTTTTGCCTCGGTGAGGCTGCTCTTGCAGAAGCGCGCCGAGTACATGGCCCGCGCCCGCTCGGGCAGATTGTGGGCCTCATCCACGAGGAAGAGCCAGTCGCCCGCGCTGTCGAAGAACCGCCGCAGATGCACTACGGGGTCGAAGAGGTAGTTATAGTCGCCGATGATGACGTCGCACCATTCGCTCAGATCCAGCCCCAGCTCGAAGGGGCAGACCGTGAACTGCTTTGCGGCGTCGGCCAGCGCGGCCCGGTCGAAGCGGCCGGTGCCGTCGTCCAGAAGGGCTTTCAGGGCCGTGTTCACCCGGTCGTAGTAGCCGTTTGCGTAGGGGCAGAGCTCCGGCAGGCAGGCGGGATGGCCCTCGGCATCCGGGTGGAGGCAGACCTTCTCCTTGGCTGTCAGGGTCACGCTGCGCAGAGCCAGCCTGGGATCAGACGCCCGCAGCCGCGCAATGGCATCCTCGGCGGCGGACTGAGTCGTGTTGCGGGCCGTCAGGTAGAACAGCTTCTCGCCGCAGCCGGTGCCGATGGCTCGCAGAGCAGGGAAGAGGACGCTCATGGTCTTGCCGATGCCGGTGGGGGCCTGACAGAAGAGCCGGACGCCGCTTTTAGACGGCGCGGCAGTGCAGGCGCGGTAGACTTCGCCTGCCAGCGCCCTCTGCCCGGGCCGGTAGGCCGGAAAGGGGAAATCCAGCGCCGAAAGGCTCACGCCCCGCTGCTCCTTCCACGCCAGCTGACGCTGCGCCCAGGGGGCGTACTGCTCGAGCAGATCCTGCAAAAACGCTTCCAGCTCTTCAAGGGTGAAATGCCGCACGAAGCGGAGGATGTCGTCGGTGTCGATCTGGTAGTAGGTGAGCCGGACGTCCAGCTTTTCCAGCCCCTGCTGACGGCCATACAGCGCCCCGTAGACCATTCCCTGCGCCCAGTGGCAGGGGTTCATGTCCTCGGCGATGTCGTCGGCGGGGACGGCTGTGGTCTTTATCTCGTCGATGACCGTCACGCCCGCCTCGTCGGTGAAGATGCCGTCGGCCCGGCCTTCGATGGTGAAGGGGATGCCCGCCGCCTCCCGTTCGCCGGAGAGGAAGACTTCGGCGGCGTAGCCTTCGCCTGCGGCCTTTTGGAGCTTGCGGTGGATGCGTGCGCCCTCGTTGGCGCGGTCGAAGCCGGTAAAGCGGCTGTCGATGCTGCCGGTGCGAAGCAAAAATTCCACCAGCTGGCGGACAGGCAGGCGAAAAGCAGGCATAGCGGGTCACTTCCTTTTTTGACTTTTTATATTTATAATTGGCAGGCCCGTCTTTGTACAACCTCTCAGTCTGCTTCGCAGCCAGCTCCCCTAGTAGGGGAGCCCTTGGCAGGCCGGGCAGCTCTGAGCTGGACGCTTGAGGCGCAATATGGCGCAAAAGGGCGGGCCTTGCTACAGAGGGCAGCAGCTTCTGGACAATGCAACTTTGTTAAGCTGCCGCTGACCGCCGCAACCCGGGCAGTGGCACGAAGTGCCGGAGAGGTTGACTCCTACGCCAGCCCCAGCATCCCGGCGCACTGGGCGGCAGCTTCGTCCACCTTGCCGAAGTCCACGGCGGCGCGGTAGTACGTCTCCAGCTCGTCGTGGCAGGCTTTGGCCTGTGCCATCAGGTCGGCGGCCTGTTCCAAAAGCTCTGCTGCCGCCCGCTCGTTGAAGCGGAGACGGGCGCGGTAGCCCGCCAGATTTTCCCGGTCCACGAAACGGGTACACCGGACGGCCTGCACGCCGGGCAGCTGCACCGGGTGCCACCGGTTGTCGGTGAGGAAAGCCAGCCGGAGGGCCGGGATGAAGAGATGGTCGATCTTGTCGTCGGGGTGCATGGCGCAGGGGCAGGTGATGATGTGGTAGCCCCGGGCCAGCGCCTCGGCCCGGATAAGCTCGAGAAGCAGGCGGGAGACAGCGCCGTAGTCGTCATGGAAGACCACATACCGGTCGGCCAGCGCCTGTACGGTGCCGCGGTAGAAGACCGGCCCTTTCGGCGTGATGGCCGACAGCAGCCGCAGCTCTTCGCTGGCCGAGGCCCCCTCGGGCAGGCGGGGGAGAGTCCGGGCGCAGAGCCGCTTGACGTAGCGGCGGACTTTCTCGAAGTTGGCACTGCACGCCTCAGCCCGGCGGCTGTCCAGCAGCAGGCTCCCGGCAGATGCGATATACCGCGCGGCCCGGCTGCGCAGGGCAGTGTTCTGGGCGAAGAGCCGCTTCACCTCGTCGGCGTGGGCGTGGAGGGCATCGGCGTCCAGTGTGTGGTACAGGCTCACCACCTGCTCCTCTGCGCCCGGGGCGTCCGGCTCCATGACATGGGGTGCGGTGGCGTCCACGATGGCGGCGCGCTTGTCAAGAAAGATGACGCCGTCCAGACTGTCGGGGTCGCTGGCGCAGTGGATGCGCTGGATAGGCTCCCCCTTCTGCTCGGCCTTGACGGCCAGCCGCTTCATCAGCGTCGATTTGCCGCAGCCCGGCCCGCTTTTGATGAGATACATCTGCATCCCCGGCTCCCGCCGAAGCGGCTCAAAATAGCCCTTGAACCCGGCGGGGGTGGTGGTGCCCAGAAAGAAATCAACAGAATCGCTGCGTACAGCATTCATACTCAAACACCTCACTTTTGCTATAGGGTATGCAAAAATGAGGTGAAAGGTGTACTCCTCCAGTCTGCTTCGCAGACAGCCCCCTCAATGAGGGAGCCCTTGACAAGACGGGAAAGTTTCCCGTCGAAGACAAAATCTTGCGGAATGCCAAAGCCTCCCTCTTAGAGGGAGGTGTCGCCGGAGGCGACGGAAGGAGTGTAGGTATGCTCGCACACCTCGTGTATTTTATCCCGCAGGGCCACAAAGTCGCCGAAAGCCTCCGGCTTGTTCTGGGGCTGACGGAGCAGGGCGGCGGGGTGGAACGTCCCCATGAAGAGGATGCCGTTCTTCTCAATAAAGGTGCCGTGCTCCTTCGTCACCGAAAAGTCGGCGCGTATCATCCGCTGGGCGGCGATGCGGCCCAGGCAGACGACGATCTTAGGCCGCAGCAGACGGAACTGCTCTCGCAGCCAGGGCATACAGGCTTCGCTCTCGGCGGGCAGGGGGTCGCGGTTCTGGGGCGGGCGGCACTTGACGATGTTGGCGATATAGCAGTTGGAGGCACGGTCGAGGTCGATGGCGAAGAGGTATTTGTCCAGCAGCTGGCCGCTGCGTCCCACGAAGGGCAGGCCCTGCTCGTCCTCGCTCTGGCCGGGGCCTTCGCCCACGAAGAGCACCTCCGCGCTCTCCACGCCCTGCCCGAACACCACGTTGTGCCGGGTGGTGTGCAGCGGACAGCGCTGGCAGGCGAGACAGTCGGTTTTCAGTGTTTCCCAATCCATAAGCTCGGTATCTCCTCACAAACTAAATGACATTTTCTTAACAAATCATCGCACGATTTCTTCCTTAAAATATACCACAAAATTCAAGATTTGTCTTGAAGTTTTCTGACTCTGTGCTAGAATAAAAAAGAAGGGCATATCTGTGATGCCCGGGAATAATTGCAAAGTAATTTCGGAGGTAATCAACAATGGCTGATATGTTTGCACCCCTGGTAGCCCAGCTGAAGGCAAACCCCAAGACGATCGTTTTTACCGAGGGCAATGACCCCCGTATCCTGGAGGCCGCAAGCAAGCTGCTGGCTGAGGGCGTGTTGAAAGTTGTTATGGTCGGCAACGAGGCAGAGTGCAAGGCCGCTGCCGCTGCTGGCAATTTTGATATTTCCGCTGCTGAGATCATCGACCCTGAGAACTACGCCGGCTTCGATGAGATGGTCAACACCATGGTCGAGCTGCGCAAGGGCAAGCAGACCGCAGAGGAGTGCACTGCTCTGCTGAAGAAGTCCAACTACTTCGGCACCATGCTGGTCAAGATGGGCAAGGCTGACTGCCTGCTGGGCGGCGCTACCTACTCCACCGCCGACACCATCCGTCCCGCTCTGCAGCTGGTCAAGACCAAGAAGGGCGCTCATCTGGTGAGCTCCTGCTTCATTCTGGACCGTGACTGCGGCGAAGAGGGCCTGAAGCGCATCGCTATGGGCGACTGCGCCGTCAACATCGACTACACCGATACCGTCGATAAGGCTACCGGCGAGGTCAAGGTCGCTGCTTCTGCCAAGCTGGCTGAGGTGGCTGTCGAGACCGCTAAGACCGCTAAGCTGTTCGGCATCGACCCGAAGGTCGCTGTCCTGAGCTTCTCCACCAAGGGCTCCGGCAAGGGCGGCACCGTCGCTCTGAGCCACGACGCTGTCATCAAGGCTCAGGAGATGGCCCCCGAGCTGGCTATTGACGGCGAGCTGCAGTTCGACGCAGCCGTTGCTCCCGAGGTCGCACAGGTCAAGTGCAAGGGCAGCAAGGTCGCCGGTCAGGCCAACACCTTCATCTTCCCCTGCATCGAGGCCGGCAACATCGGCTATAAGATCGCACAGCGTCTGGGCGGCTACGCTGCCTACGGCCCCATCCTGCAGGGCCTGAACGCTCCCATCAACGACCTGTCCCGTGGCTGCAACGCCGACGAGGTCTACAAGATGAGCCTCATCACCGCCTGCCAGTCCTGAGCTGACACCCGGCTGAACTGAAAAGCTGAAAAGAGCCGCTGCCGCATTTTGCGGGCAGCGGCTCTTTTGGCTGTACATCGACTGCGGTTTATGGTATGATAAGCATAAGAAGCCCCGGCAGAGAAGGAGAACATTCGAACGTGAAAATAAAAGCTTTGGCCTTTGTCCTCATGGCGGTGCTGCTTTTGTGCGGCTGTGGGCAGAAGAGCGAAACGGCGGCTGCACGGTCATCCAGAACAGCCGCATCACCCTGAGCGGCGACAACGGGCGGCGCATCTGCTATCAGCTCAGCGCCTTGAAAGGGAATACGCTGGACGTCTCCCTCGGCTGCGGCATCGCCGGCACGAAGGAAGTCAGCGGCAACACCATCCGGGGCCGGATACGGCATAAAGTCTTTCAGGACTGCTCCGGCGTGGAGAATAACAATGTAGAAGTGCGGAGATTCTCGATCCTGGGATGAACCGCTCATAAAAAGGAGGTTTTATCATGCGAAGAAAATTTATTGCGGCGGTCACATCGGGGGTTCTGGCCCTGACGGTCATGGCAGCTCTGCCCACCCATGCGGAGGCGGTGAGCATCTGGCTTGACCTTACCCCGGGGACGGAAAGCGTCGAGACGTTCCAGTACAAGGACTATGCAGACCGCTATTCGGACGCCTACGAGCTCTATGGCTACGACGCTGAGGCACTGTTCAACCACTATGAGACGGTCGGCAAGGCCGAGAACCGGGTAGGACGCTTCAAGAAGACGGCGGAAGAAGATGACCGGCATCCCTATGTGTGGGACGCCGATGAGCCGCTGGACCCGCTGCCGCCTTTGGACTTTCACGCGCAGCCGGACTGGTTCGATGCCCGTACCCTCCCGGAGAACCTGTCCAACGTCCGTATCATAAAAGAATATGAGCAGCTGGAAGCCTTTATAGAGAAAGACGAGTGGATCGGAGACCCCGTTCTGGTGCGGAAGGAAGAGCTCCTGACGGAGATGAGCAGCCGCGTCCGGAACTATGACGGCCGGCGCGGCGGAGCTGACTATCTCCGCGCCATCAGTCAGGACATCGACGTGCTGCTTGATTTCATGGGATAAGGATGCTGTAAGATGAAAAGGGAAGAGCCTCACTGCAAAGCGGTGAGGCTCTTCCCTTTGGTGGAGCACAGAGGGTTCGTCTGGCTCACGTGTGGTGGAGGCGATGGGAGTCGAACTAATTCCCGCCGTTTCATCGTGAAAAATTACGGATTTTCGGCTCAAAAATATGGCGTTGCTATGGCTTGAAATTCGGCCTATGGAAATGTGATTCAACCTCTAAAATCTGAAAGTGTGGTAAAAAGTGTGGTATTTTCAGCCTTGCAGCAGCTTCAAAAATACCGCGTTGACGGCCTGCGCTGTGGCGATGTCCTCGCCTGTCAGAGTGTGGCTGTAGATGCCGAAAGTGTCCATGTCCTCAGAGTGACCGACCAGCTCTTTCACCTCACCGGCAGGCAGAGTTTTCACCACGCTGACAAAGGTGTGCCGCAACTCGTACAGGCTGACCGGCTGCAAGTCGTTGGCAGCGCAGTACACTTTCCAGCGCTTATAATACCGGCGTTCCGTCTCTAGGCAGAATACGCTTTCACAATGGCCTGTGATAGCCCTCTGAGCCTCTAGGACGGCTCTAGCCACGTCGGACAGGACGAATGACCGCACTGCATTTTCGTTCTTTCCGCGCGTCTCTATGCCCTTCACGTTGATAGCCCGGGAGAGGTTGACTGTGCTGCCTTTTATGTCTGCCCAGCGCAGCCCCAGCAGCTCACCAGGACGAAGGCCGGTCAAGACTTCAAAGCGGTAAGCGTTGATATAGTCATCATGCACCCGCTTGCCTCTGTAAAGCGTTGTGTCGATGCTGAACAGCTTTACAAGGTCATCGGGCTGCAAGACCTTCTTGCCCTTCAGGCGCGCGCCTGCCGGTATCTGCACATCCTCCGGCAGATAGGTGGAGAGCTTTGCTTTGCGGCAGAATTTGCAAAAGGCCCGCAAGTCACCGGCCAGGAGCTGCAAGGTTTTGCGGCTCTTGCCTGCCGCATGGGCCTTGTTTACGATGGTCTGTAAGTCGGCATCGGTAAGGGCATTGACCCGCTTTTTCCCGATGATCGGCAGCACCCAGACCCGCCAGCGGCTTTCGACGGGCTCCCAGTTGCCCGCGCTGGTGGTCTGCTTCAGGCCCTCGAGCCAGAGCTTGTAAACATCCTCGACCCGGCCTGCCTTCACGCCTACGCCGTCCTCTAGCCAGGCATCAGCCTTTCGGTTTGCTTCCCGCTGGCCTGTGCGTCCGGGAGTGCTGCTGTAAAAATACCGGCGCTGGCCGTCTTTCTGCACCGCCACACGCCACCGGCTGTAAGCTTCCTGCCAAACGGCTGTGTTCGTCCGCTTGCTCATCTGCTGCACCCCCTTCCCGCTGAATATAGGGATTCTTTCTCGCGTTGGTAAAATCGTATTCTTCTAACATAACTGTTTGGCTCAATTTTGAGCTTTCCGAAGCGTCAATGATTGTCCGTCAGTGGGTTGCGCGATTTTGCGCAGACCCCTTGACAGCGGAATTTTCCGCCACCCCCGCCGCCTACTGTGCTCTGCGCAGTGGGCTTATTTTTTATCGGGAGAGTAAGCAAGCGCTTCCAGATCTTCAACCAGCTTCAGCGTGTGAGCATCATTTTCTTCGTAGCACTTTGATAGGATTTCTTCAAAAACGGGCAGCGGCTTTTCTCCGTAACGGCTCCACAAATTATCTATTGCAATCTGCACGGCTGCTTTCTTTTGGATATCAGATTGCAACGAATTGAACAAATTTCGGGCTTTATTTTTAGCACTTCCGACGTGAGTTGAATCAATCCATATTGCATCTTTGCTGTATTCATCATCAGTTCGCTGGGGAATAAATGCAAAAAGGATTTCGGGCGCAACCGAATAGCGCCGCGACATATCCAGAATAACACGTTCTCTCTCTTGATTATAAGTCGGAACGTCCCACGCCTTCCCGTTGTCCCTTGCAAGTGTTTCAGCCGCCCAAAGTTCGCTTTTTGCTTCCCTTTTGGCATCCTCAATCTCTTCTTTGCGAGGATAGAACGCTTCAACTGGAATATTCAGTGCTACAGCTATTTTTGAGAGAACCTCTTTTCGCGGCTCTCGCTTATTTCGTTCATATTGTTGAAGTGTAATTGTAGCAATTCCAGCCTTTTCGGCGAGTTCTTTTTGAGTTAGTCCGTATGCGTTCCGAAGATTTTTAATCATTTCACCAATATTCAAGCTCTTCTCCCCTTCCTATTAGAAATATATCACATTCAAAACAAGCATTCAATGCGAATTTGAAAATTTTTAGAAAAGCACTTGACGCATTCAAAACGAATGGTTATAATAAAGCCAGTGAGGCATTCAAAACGAATGTCCGAAAGAGAGGTGAATCAAATGGCGAAATCCATCATTGTTGATCGCGTGAAGGTCATCGCAGAGATGGCACGGCAAGACCTGACCGGTGAAGAACTGGCTCAGAAAGCCGGTGTAGGCCGCAGCGCAGTTATCAAAATGCGCAAAGGTCAACCGGTCTGGCGTACTACCGCAGGCCATGTTGCTACCGCCCTGGGCGTACCGCTGGAATATTTGAAGGAGGTGGAATAATGTATCGTTTGTTCAAGCATCTGAGGGTTCGCTTCGTCGAGCTGGACTTGAAACAATCGGAGGTAGCAAAGGCCGCAGGGATGGCTCCCAGCACGCTTTGTTCCCGGATGCAAGGGAAACAACCCTTTACCGCGTGGGAGATTCAGCGCGTGGCTGAGGTGCTAGGCATCCCCCGGGAGCAGTACGGCGACTTTTTCTTTGAACCGTCGCCCAAGACGAAAGCCGGGTGATCTGCTATCCAGTACCTGACGGACAAGACCAAGACCCCCCAGCACGCCCCCTTCCCGTTCTTCCTGCTGGAATGTGAGGGCTTGAGCTGGACGGCAGAAATCATCTATTCTTTGCTGCTATATCGGGCGCAGCTATCCAAGAAAAACCGCTGGATTGACAGCGAGGGAAGAATCTACATACAGTTCTCAAATGCCAGCCTTGCAAAAGCCCTTCACAAGTGCGAAGCGTCTGTTAGAAACGCCTTGCGAGAACTGGAAAAGGCTGGATTGATTGAAAAACGGTCAAACGCTGGTTCTGCAAATACCATCTATTTGAAACTGCCAGATTCTTCTGAAAGTCAACCTAAACCCCGTCTGAAAACAGACACCCCACCGTGTCAGAAAACTAGCACCCTACCCCACCAGAAAGCTAACACACCCCCTGTTAGAAATATGACACCCCCCTGTCAGGAAACTAACACGGGGGGTGCTAGAAAACTGACACCAAGATATAAAGATTTAGATAATAGAACAGTTAATACAACGAGAGAGAAAGCACCCCACCGAAAAAGCTACGGCAGCTATGGAAATGTTTTTCTGACCGATGCAGAGTATCAGAAGTTGAGCGCAGATATTCCATATCTGGATAATCTGATAGAACAGCTATCCGCTTACATGGAGAGCAGCGGGAAGACGTACAAGAGCCATGCGGCTACCCTGCGCGTGTGGGCTGCACGAGATCGAAACCAGCAGAAGCCCCGCAGCAGCGGGATGCCTGACTACACCTTTGAGGAAGGAGAGAGCCTTTGAACGATGCCATGAATGCCCTTGACGTGCTCTTACAGCGCAACGAGGGAAAAACCAAGCCGGAAGATTACACCGGGGAAGATGGCCTGCTGCATTGCGGCAAGTGCCGCGCACCCAGGCAGATGTATGCCCCTGACTACATCCGCAAGACCACGGGAGAAACCATTGTGTGGATTCCGTGCGACTGTGAAGCAAACGAGCGCGCCACCCTGCGGCAGCAGCGAGAACAGGAACGCCGCGAACAGCAGCTCCGCGCACTCAAAGTAAACGGCTTTTCGGATGTATCAATGGAAAGCTGGAACTTTCGGAATGACAATGGACGAAACCCGCAGATGGAATATGCCCGGAACTATGTTACACAGTGGCGGGACTTTGAGCGCGAAAATATCGGCTTGCTGCTGTGGGGCAAGGTGGGCACCGGCAAGAGTTTTTTTGCAGGCTGCATCGCAAATGCGCTGATGGAGCAGGGCACAGCCGTCTGTATGACCAATTTCAGCCGTATCGTGAACGATCTGAACGGACGCGGGAACAATCGGAACGAGGTTATAGACCGCCTGTGCAGCTATCCGCTGCTTATCATTGACGATTTCGGCATTGAGCGGGAAACGGATTACACGCTGGAACAGATTTACAACATCATTGATAGCCGGTATCGCAATCAGCGCCCGCTCATCGTCACAACAAACCTTGCCCTGGGCGAACTGAAAGACCCGCCGGACGTTGCCCACGCCCGCATTTATGACCGCCTGTTGGAAATGTGCGTCCCTATCTGTTTTACCGGAGAGAACTTCCGGCGGCAGGCAGCGGCGCAGAAAATGGCGAAAATGCAAGCACTGATGAAGCAGGAAAGGAGATGATTTTGTGAGCGAGAACACCGACCGCAGCGGCTACGTTGAAGCCATTGTGAAGCTGCTGGAAAAAGCAGACCTGCGCAAACTGCGCCTGATCTGGGTCTACGCCAAAGGGCTGACCCGCTGACTACATCGAACCCGGTCTAATTTGACCGTGTTATAAATTTTGTTTCGCCAGTAGTGGCGAAGAAAGGATTTTACCATGAACGAAATGAAGCACTTTTTCACCACCTCCAGCGTTGGCACCATCAGCGAGTGCCTGAACGGCGAGAAGCTGCTGAACGCATCCCGCGATGCAAAGGGCAACACCCTGCTGACCTTTGAGAGCGCCTATGAGGGCTACTCTGATCTGCTGACCATCATGCCGGACGGCTCTGTGATCGGCACATTCATCTGTGACGAGGAGCAGCGGCCCCAGACCGTCAACGACAACCCGACCATGACGGACGTGGCCACGCTGCTGGAAGATAAGAAGCTGAGCCTTATGTGCAGCACCAGCGGCATGGAATCAGAGGATCCCAGCGAGGGCATGGAGCTGACTTTTCTTGACTACAAGGGCAAGAACCCGGACACCCTGCTCCGTATCACTCCCGCACTGGTTGACGGCACGCCCATCATCAAGGTGGAAACCCAGAGCCTGAACCAGCAGTAAACCAAGACCGCCGACAAACAGAAAGCCGCCTTTCCCTGCGCCAACAGGGACGGGCGGCAAATGGCGGGACAACGCATTGCAGTAATGTTTCCCGCCTCTATTTTAACAAAAACGGAGGAATTTTACAATGTTCGGATATACAACTTATCAGTTTCAGTGTGTGGCCCCGTTCCTTGTGTGGTGTCTAATCGGCGCTGTGGGCTGCTGGTTCAGCGGCAATCTGTGAGGAGGTGTGCGGCATGACAAAAGCAGAACTGCACGAGCAGCTTGTGAAGGAAGCGGAAGTGTATTGCCCTAACATGACCCCGGAGAAAAGGAAAATGGCGGTCGAGCTGGTGGAAGAGGTGCTCAGCCTGTCCGAAGCGCAGCGCAACCGTTTTCTCGACTTCCTGCGCCTGAGCAAAAGGGCAAACGCACTCGGCCTTGACGTGGATGTGGACAAGAGCACGAAGTTCTACTTCATCAAAGACGTTGCAACCAATACCGTGATCGCCCCGCCGCCGATGAACCTTGAAACCGTGGCGGCATGGTTGGACGACTACGAGAAAGAAGAAGTCAAAGAATGACATTGCAAGGTGATATTCTTGCAGTTAAGTCCGTTTTATGGTACAATAGCAGCGCGATACGAACGCTCTTTTAGACCATTACAACGCGTAAAATTTAACGGTGGTGCGTGGAGTACATAGCGCCACCCCCACCCCTGAGAGCGTATGACGGCCCAGCAAGCCGCTGTGCGCTCTTTTTATTTGCTGGAGGTATACTGACCATGAAGAAGAAAGCGAAGCTCTGTAAAGCCTGTGGGGTGCCCCTGTGGACGTATCAGCCCGGCGAGCTATGCCCTGACTGCCAGATGCAGCAGGCCACCGACGACCGCGAGCGCCAGCGCGTGAGAACGATTGCCTGGGCCGCATACCATCTGGAACATGGGGAACCGCTGTCACTGTCTGAAACTGCCGTAATGGCTGACGCCCTGGGCCTGTCCTATGGGGCATATAGCTTACAGTTGGCCCAGCAGAAGCGCAAAGTGGCAACAAAGTGACATTGCATAGCATTATATTTGCATTTTACAACAGAATGTGGTATACTGACCATAGCAGGCGGTTTATAGCGCCGTCCGGCTCCTGACTGCTCTTTGCTGCACGGTCTGGCTGTGGGTGTGCCATGACCCACGATCAGAGCGCCCAGCATTGCAGGAACGGACAGACCCCTTGCACCGGGCTTTTCCTTTCCCCGGTGCACCATGCGCGGCATAAGGTTTGCCGCCTGCTGCTTTTTACGTCTACTCATACGGCAAATGAGGTGCTATCAATGGAGAATCCCACCACTACCCCCAGCACCGCCAAGCAGGCCGAAAATAACGGCTCTGAGCGGATGTTTACCCAATCCGAACTAAATACCATCGTTGCAGATCGGCTTGCCCGTGAGCGCTCTAAGAGTGCCGAGCGCATGGGCGACCTTGACGCACGAGAAAAAGATCTGAAAGCCCGCGAGGAAGCGTTGGAAGCCAAAAGCCAGCGTTTCAACCAGTGGGAAGCCCGGGAAGCCTGCAAGCAGTATCTGGCTGATAACCATATCAGCGCGGCGCTGCTGGATAAGCTGGACACCAGCGACCCGGAAGCGTTCAAGACCGCTGTAAAGGCGGTGCAGAGCGTCACCGGCAACGGGTACACTGTCACCACGACCACCACCGGCGCAAAGGTAGACACCCCGCCGACCTGGCTTTCTCAGGGCAAAGATAAAGACGCTGAGTTGAAGCGGGCTTTCGGTCTGAACAACTGAAAGAGGATCTATAAATGGCTATTGAGTTAGCGACCCAGTTCCAAGCATATACCGATGAACAGTTTTACTCCGAGAGCAAGACCAGCCTTGTGACCAACAAGGATTTCAATTTTGATGGCGCAAAGACCATCAAGCTGTACAAGGTCAAGTCCACCGAGATGGAGGACTTCAACCGCAACGGCCCCATTCTCGAGGGAAACAAGAGCCAGTACGGCACGATCAGCACCCTGCAGGCCACTACCGAGACATTCACGATCAACAAAGATCGTTCGTTCACTTTCGAGGTGGACAAGATGGACACGGACGAAACCAAGATGCAGGTTGCAGCCGCCAGCGCTCTGGCACGCCAGCAGCGTGAGAAGGTGTTCCCGGAGATTGACTCCTATGTTTACAGCGTGATGGCAGCAAATGCAGGCATTAAGCCGGAAGCCGCAGCCCTGACCGCTGAGAACATCTATACGCAGATCATCACGGCAAACGCCCAGATGGATGATGCAGAGGTACCCGCATCTGACCGCGTGCTCATTCTGACACCCACCGCCTACACGCTCCTGAAGCAGTCCAAGGCCACCTTCGACAATCAGGACATCGGTGCAGAACTGCGCAAGAAGGGCGTCATTGCCCAGCTGGACGGCCTGAACGTGGTCAAGATCGCGTCCAACCGCCTGCCCGCGAAGTTTGGCTTCATGATCGCGCATCCCGTGGCTACCGTGGCCCCGGTCAAACTGGCAGAGTACAAGATCCACCTTGACCCGCCTTTCCTGTCCGGCAGTCTGGTGGAGGGCCGTATTTACTACGACGCGTTTGTTCTGGAAAACAAAGCAAAGGGCATCTATTATCAGGCAATCGCCTGATATGGCATCATCTGGGCGCATGGGGCAACCTGTGCGCCCTTTTTGTATCGAGGTGAGTATATTTGAAGATCAAACTTTCAACTCCCGCAGAGGTACGCCGCACGCTGTCCAAGATCGCAAATATGCTGCTGAATAACCAGATCGACCCACAGCGGGCAACGGCTATCACAAATTGCTGCAACAGCGTTCTAAACTGCATCCGCATTGACGAACAGCAGAAGAAGCTGGCAGAGCTGGAAAAGCTGCTGGACGAGGTGGAAGCGAATGGAGCTTGACCGACTGGAAAAGCGCATCCGGGCACTACAGGCCCGGAAAGCGGCCAGAGCTGCCACGTTTGAGCGCGTGCAGGGCATCGACCCCACCGAGCACGAAGCGGCTGTATACCATGCTATCCACGCGGATATAGCCGCAGATGCACACACCTACTACAATCTTCCCGGTGGGCGCGGCTCCTGCAAATCGTCCTTTGTGTCGTTGGAGATCGTGGACGGCATCCAGAAAGACCCCACCGGCACCGGCTCTGCTGTGGTGTTCAGGCGGTGGGGCAGCACCTTGAGGGAATCCGTGTTTGCACAAATCCAATGGGCTATTGACGCGCTGGGCGTGTCTGACCTGTGGAGCTGCACCGTGTCACCCATGCGCTGCACCTACATTCCCACCGGCGCACAGATCATCTTTCGAGGGCTGGACGATAACAGCAAGATCAAGAGTATCAAGCCTGCAAAGGGCTTTTTCCGGTGGGTGTGGTTCGAGGAATTTTCCGAGCTGCCCGGAGAAAACTTTGTCCGCAGCGTGATGCAGTCCGTGGGCCGTGGCGGTAAGCCTGTGGTGTTCCGCAGCTTCAACCCGCCTGTGTCCCTGAATAACTGGGCAAATAAGTTCATCCAGCAGCCCAACGAGGAAGCATTGACCCTGCACACGGATTACACCCAGGTGCCCCCAGAATGGCTGGGAGAGGTGTTTCTGAACGAAGCCCAGCGCATCCAGAGCCTAAACCCGAAAGTGTACGATCATGAGTATCTGGGCATTCCCACCGGCAGCGGCGGCGAGGTATTCACCACGCTGGAAGTGCGCGAGATCGCGGACGAAGAGCTTGCAATGCAGTGTTACCGCTATGTTGGTGTTGACTTCGGTTTTGCGTCTGACCCTGCTGCCGTTGTGGTGCTGTACTACGACCGCAGCACCGAAACCATCTATTTTGCAGATGAAATTTACAAGCGCGGCCTGTCAAATGAAGCCCTTGCCGCCGAGATCAGGGCGCACGGCCTTGACCATGTGGGCGAAAGTAGGAAGAATCCTATCACAGGCGCAGAAACAGCCCCGGAACAGGTTATTTATTGCGACTGCGCCGAACCCAAGAGCATCATGGACTTGCGTACATACGGCTTGCAGGCGCGTCCCTGCACCAAGCACCCCGGCTGTGTAAACTACCGCATCAAGTGGCTGCAAAAGCGGACGCTTGTGGTTGACCCCCGGCGCACCCCCAACATCTACCGCGAGTTTTCACAATATGAATACGACACGGATAAAGACGGGAACTTCCTGCCCAGTGTGCCAGATCGGGACAATCATACTTGTGACGCCACCGCATATAGCCTTGACCGTCTTATCTTCAACAAGAACGAAGGAGCGTAAAACCATGTTGGAAATGCACCTGACCTGCCCTCATTGCAAAAAGACCTTTGTTGTTTATCCGCTTGTGGCAGCCGTGGAGCTTGACGGCTTTGTTGACTGCTGCCCTCGCTGTCATACATCCGTTGGCTATCGCTGGCTTGAAGAAATCCAACCGGCCTTTTTGAAGCTGGCAGATATTGACCAGCGCATGAATAGCGATAAGGAAGGGCAGCCGCTGCCGCCTGAAAAACAGGGCTGGAAAATCGAAATCAGACAGGGATAAAAACACACTAAAATCCGAAAATGTGGTAAATAGTGTGGTATAAGCAAAGAAAAGCACCTAGATTTTAACGAATCTAGGTGCTTTTTGCTGGTGGAGGCGATGGGAGTCGAACCCATGTCCGAAAAGAGTTCAGCGTAGGTGTC
>ERZ773264.1684-NODE-1684-length-24745-cov-25.562576_pt1 | contig 24745 bp, 12 predicted proteins | sample MGYA00511910_ERZ773264 | MGnify/ENA primary metagenome ERZ773264 (study PRJEB29015, sample SAMEA2737739) | human gut metagenome | biome: human gut; feature: human-associated habitat; material: faeces | place: China | collected 2012 ...
CAGCCGCCGGAGCGGTGCTTAAGCCGTTAGGCGGGAATTGTGCGGTATTGCCTTAGGACGTCCTTGCCTCCCTCTGCGAGGGGGCCAAGGGAATGTTTCCTACACCATATCCGTCTGCCTGGACACCGACAGCACGATGCCCATCTCCCCCAGCAGCATCAATAAGCTGGTGCCGCCCGACGAGAAAAACGGCAGGCTGATGCCGGTGTTCGGGATCGTGTTCGTCACAACGGCCATGTTCAGAATCGCCTGCAGCGTGACCTGCACGACGAACCCGACGACGAGCAGTGCGCCGAACTTATCCCGCGCGCGCACCGCAATCGACATGCCGCGCAAGAGCAGCAGCAAAAACAGCGCCACGACCAGCGCCGCCCCGATAAAACCAAGCTCCTCACACAAAATCGAAAAAATAAAGTCGTTCTGCGGCTCCGGCACGTACAGATATTTCTGTCGGCTGTTGCCCAGCCCCAGCCCTGCCAGCCCGCCCGACGCGATGGCGTAGAGGCTCTGGATCGTCTGGTGACCTTCGCCCAGCGGGTCGGCAAAGGGGTCGCGCCACGACGCGAGCCGGTCCGTGGCGTAGGGCACCAGCTCCGGCAGCGCAATGACCGCCGCCGCAATGGCCGCCGCGCCCAGCCCCCCGGCCAGCCCGAACCAGTGCAGCCCTGTGCCGCCCACAAACATCAGCACCGCGCCGATGGACAGGATCAGCAGCGTGCCGGACAGGTGCGGCTCCAGCAGCATGAGCACCGTGACGACCCCCAGAATCAACGCGAACGGCACAACGCCTGTGGAAAACGACTTCATCCTGTCGTGATTCAGTGAGATGATATGCGAGAACACCAGCACAATCGAGAATTTTGCGATTTCACTGGGCTGCAGCGTGCCCAGCCCCGGCAGCACGATCCACCGCTTGCAGCCGTTGTACTCCGGCATGAAAAGCACGATGGCAAGCAAAAGCAGCGAGATCCCCAGCATCGGCCAGGCCAGCCTGTGCCAGACGTGGTAGTCCACCAGGCTGGCCGCGTACATAGCCAGCACGCCCAGCGCCGCAAACAGCAGCTGCGGGCGGATGTAGGTGTAGGCGTCGCCGCGGCGGTAGAGCGCCACCGCGTACCCCGCGGAGAACAGCATGATGAGCCCGTAGCTCAACAGCAGCAGCAAGATCAGCAGAAATGGTATGTCGAACGTCGGCAGCGATGCCGCCCGCGCCCGAATCCTTTGTACAAGTGCAGCCATAACAAAGCCCCCTGCGCAGAGTGTACGCAGGGGGCGGCGGGTTTATGCTTTTGTCAGCGGTTCAAATCAAGGCTCAGCATCGTGTAGCCGTTGGCGCCGTTCTGGATGCTCTGGGCGCTGGCCTCATAGCAGGCCTGCAGGACCTCCATGTTGGGCTGGGGCGCGTCCGGGTCGGTGATGGTCCCGGTGGCAAGGGCCTCGTTATAATTCTCAATAACCTGGGCACAGATGCGGCGGCGATCCCGCAGCGGTGTCAGCAGGTTGGCCATCCACTGCTGGTACATGCCGTGGTAGTCGCTGCCGTGGTCAGCAAACAGAAAGTAATATTCCTGCTCGACCTCCATGGGCGACGCCTGGCGGCTGTAGAAATCCCCCAGTGCCATGCGCTTTTTATCGGTGGAGTATTGCAGGATGTCCGACAGTCCATGGGGGAAAAGCTCTGGGTGCCGAATCCATTTGGAGTACGGCTCCACCTGCACTTTTAGTGCATCAAAGACGGCCAGAAAATCCTCAAGCGCGATCTTCATCTCGCCCTTTTCCCATTTCTGGATCGTGCGCTTATCCCGGCCCAGGCGGTCTGCCAGTTCCCGCTGTGAAACACCCGCTGCCTCCCTCGCAGCGGTCATTGCTTCTGCCACACGGCATCGATATGCGGACATAACATCTTCTCTCCCCTCAAAACGCGATTCACCGCCGGAAAAACAGCAAAGCGGCGGTGCAAAATGCGCCGCCAAAATTTCCGGCACTGGTTGTGTACTTTGCACACCGGGATATGCTATATTGTGAAGGGCGGCATCTATAAGTACACTAACACTACCACAATTTTACTCTAGTTACCATTTTTTGTCAATATATTTTGTTATGTAGCATAGCAGGAGTGGGTGAAAATCGTGTATACCTATCGCGTTGTCTGTCAAAAGCTCTCCGCGCCCGAGCTCGGGCCCTACACTACCTACGGCATTCTGGCCGCGCGGGACCTCCGCGGCTGCCAGCAGGTCGTGCAGTTTATCTCCGACGTATCGTTGGACCGCGCCCTCGTCGAGGCCCTCGCACGCCGCTGCACCGCCGCCCAGCTCGACCCCTGCCACCTGCTGGACGTGGTCGAGGATGCCATTGACGGGTAAAGCCTTCCGCCCCCAAAGGCTCCGACCAGTGGCGAGGTGCGCCCTTTTGCCGGGTGTCCTATAGCGCAAGGGACACCTCTCACATGCTGTTCCCGGCAAGCGCAGTCCTTGCCCGGGTGTGTTTGCAGTGCGCCTTTTTATGCGGCCACCGTAACTTGCTTGTCAGCTCCTGCTCATACTCCGGCGTGTCAAAAAATCACATTCGTGGCCTATTGAATATCTAGGGGCGACCATTGGTCGCCCGCGAACTTGGCGCAGCAACGCCTTTTCCGGGTTAGTTTTTTTCGCAGGCAAACGGGCACGGGCGAGCAATGCTCGCCCCTACAAGAGTTTTTTGACAGTCTGTATACTCAGGGAAGATATAAGATTCCATCTTCAGCTTGAACATTGGTGTGCCTCATAAACTGACCCCTGCCCTTTTGGGCTCCGGATAAGGATAAAACCGCAAGCACACACACGACCAAATTCACGGACATTCCCGTTGAATTTGTGTTGTGTGTACGCTTTTTTGCGGCGATTTTTGCGCAACAGTTGCGCAAAAACATCAGCAAAACTCTAACAAGTGCTGGGCGGTGTGTATAATAGTTGCCGAAAGCGCTTGTCATTGTGACGAATTCGACAAGTCAAAATTTTGCAATCTGCCAAAAAATCACTTGCTTGAATGTAGCCGTATTGAAATTTTCATCCCAAAGTATTATACTGTTCCTTATAAATAAAAAGGCACACAACAAACATACCGTGTCTTACTTTTCCCGACGCAAGCGCAAATGTTTGCACATCGGATTATATTCTCAAAAAAGACTGTAAATACAGCTCAGCTTGTGGAAAAAGTCCGTTTCCGGGCCAGATGTGCGCAGCGCATAAAATCGCGCCGAATGGCGCGCGTTCCCCCGATATATCGTGAGAACACACATATATAGAAAAGGAGTCGAAGCAAATGACGAAGGCATTTTCTATCCTGCACCGTGCGGCGGCACTGCTTGTCGCCCTGTGCCTGCTGGTCGGTATGGCTCTGCCGGTTTATGCAGCTGAGGATGGGGCTTTATTTTTTGACGCAGGTTCGGAAACGATTCCGACCATTCCTTCCGCAAACACGTCAAGCGAGGGTGTAGAGCCTGCGCAAGAACCTATTGTATCCGACTTGGAAACGATTCCGGATGAAGGAGATACCCCGCCCACTGCGAACGAGCCGGGAACAGAAACGGGAGACACGGTAAATAATACAGCAGCGGTTCCGAACAATGACGGCAAAACCCAGAAAGCGGCAGAAAATCAGACTCCCGCCGCCGATACGGACACCGCCCCTGCCGACCCAGCCTTGACGAACAAAACCCCTGCGGACACTTCCGATACGGCTGCCGCGCCAAACCATGCCATCAACGCAGAGGAAACCACGGCGGCAAAAACCAACACAGAGCAAGATGTTCTTTTTGCTGACGGGGACAACCCCAACGAAGAAGATACTATACCTGCGGATGATTCGCCTGACAACGATGACGCGAACACACCTGATACGATAGCGGACACGAGTGTATCGACGGGCTTTATCCCGGCTACGACAACCATTTATTTTGAGGATGACGGCAGATACGATTCCAAACTTGGCGGAAAATGCACCATTCATTTCCATGCGTGCACCGATAGCAAAACGAACGCCTACATAGACAAGGTCATGGCGGATACCGGAGAGACAGTAACCGACCAAGATGGGAAACAACACAAAATCTTCAGCGTTACGCTGAATTCGGCGGACTATCCGGCGGGCGGGTTTTATCGAATTATCTTCCAGTATATGGAAGGCAATAGTTGGAAAGAAGAAATCAACGCCTTTGGCAATGACAATGTTAGCAATACTGACAAGCTGACAGCGATTGATTTGCTTGCCGGCAAAAAGCTTGTCAGTGTAGGCATTACTAACAATGATCAGCAGAGCACACATTTCAACCAGAATCAACCCTACAACCCCGCCCAATGGACGCGCGTGGAGTACTATTACAAAGGCACACCGCTTTACTTCAAAAATGCAAGCGGCGCTCCACTTACCAACGTAACCGCAACATTTTACAAGCTGGTAAACGGCGCCCCGGCACCAACCGACAGCCAAACGATCGGCACGGTGGATGCGGGCAAACTTGCCGCGCAGCAGATCCGGATCCCCAACAATCAGTCGCGGTTTGTGCAGTTTACTTGGAACAATGGCCAAAGCGCCCTGTATGATTTCACCACAGACTTCACCACATCCCACTACGCGGACGCCCAGAAACTGGACTTAACTGCGGCAAATTGCTATGTCTACAACGATACCACAAGCACCTGGGCAAGCGCCGGCGGTGATTTGCTTACCGCGGGCAAAAAAATTTACTTTGACGCCACGCTGTCCGCGTACAGTTATGAGGGCGAAGGTTTACAGCAGTCCGCCATGGGCGACGGCGAAACCATGTACTGCTTCCTGACGGATTCAGAGAACCATGTCACTTCGAAGGAGATGACGTTGGTAACAGCCGACCCCACCACTCCCGACCGCAAGCTGTGGTCTTGCGAGATTCCCGGCGATGGAAAAACTTACACCGCGGTGCAATTCTCCGCAACGGATAACCAAAACGCCCCCGCAAAAGACAACAAGACCAGAAAGTACAGCACGGCAGAAATCCCCCCAGCCCTGCAAGAACCCTGCTTCTTTGCCGACGACGGCGACCCGTCGGCCTACACGGGCGGCGAAGGTGTCAACCGTGACGGCTACTGGGGCGAGAAAGCCTCTGTCCGCGATGCCGAAAGCGGCAAAAATACCACCGTTGTGGACATTGATAACAGCGGCACTTTTACCCAACAAAAGGATACAAAGTATATCACCAGCACCCTGTACGATTACTACACCGACTACGAGCTGAATGGCTTGAACCGCGACACTTACTCGTGGGTGACCACATCTTCCCAGCGCGGGTACGTCACTTTTGAGCAGTTCAACCGCGCATTAAGCAGCGCTTACACTGCAAACGGCAATGTAAAATACCCGCTTTATACCGGGCATTTCCAAAAGTCAGGCTGGGGCGACCCCTTTGCAACCGTTGCCGCCGGTATGGGTCTATACGGCTGGGGCGCTGAGGGTAGTTCCAACTACAATATCTTTATGGCCGTGAATAACTCGGCCTTGGATGATAATGGTAATGGAAGCTCCGATTACAATCGCACCTTCCAGGGCCTTGTGGAAAGCAAGACCTCTGACGGTACGGCAAACGGTCTGCCGCTGTTAAGAACCAAGAATTCCAACACAAATGCGTCGGTTGACCCGCACTTTGACAAAGACTTCCTGCAAGGCAAAAACGCCTTTAACACCGTGCTGGGCAAGGTGTACGAGGATGTTTCCTTCCCGCTCAAGCAAAAAGCCGTTTTTGCGCAAAATCCGGACAGTCCGGACGATAACGACCCGGAGAGCAAAGCCGAATATTGGTACTATGACAGCAGCAAAAGCTCTCTGTATTTGAAGCAGAACCAAACCGACGGCAAGTATTATCTGGAATCCCCCAAAGGTGGTGACGGCAACCCCACCACGGACAGCAAATCACAAAACATTTCGTCACCAAACAATACCAATGGCACCTACGGCTTTTTCCCGTTTAACCAAACAGTCAGTACAGTCGGGGCATCCCAATACAACTACGGCTTTGGCGCCAAGCTGCAATTTGACTTTACGCTTACAGAGGACGGCAAGGTTGTTGTAGGAAAAGACACCAGCGGCAGGAACATTGAAGTTCCTATCAAGTTCTTCTTCTCCGGCGACGATGACGTGTGGGTCTACATTGACGGCGAGTTGATGCTGGATGTCGGCGGCGCGCACGGTAAAGCGTCCGGTCTGCTGGAATTTGGCGCGGACAGCACCGTAACCCCTTACGTCAGCTCCAACAAGAACACCGACTCAAATGATACCATGGTCTACAAGGGTTATGGGTCTGGCGAAACAACCAAAACCGTCAACTACAACGGCCAACCGATCACGTTCAATAAGAAGAGCATCACCAAAACCCTTAAAAAACAATCCACCCACACCCTGACCATGTTCTATATGGAGCGCGGCATGTGGGAGTCCAACATGGCGGTGGCGTTCAACTTCCCCGACCATAACGAATTGCAGGTCGAAAAGCAGGTCGATGTTTCGGATGTGAACCCGCTGTTCCAAGAAAGTTTCAAAAACCAGAAAATTTTCACCTTCAACATCCAAAATCTGGCCACCCACTACGAAGCAAAAGCAACTGATGAACCGGCAATCCAGACCGAGAAACTTCCGGACACTGCATACAGTTCAGCCACGGGACTATTAAGCTATGCGTCGTCCCTGCCGGAGGGTGTAGGCACAGGCAGCGCCGTGCTGTGGTCATCGGATAAAAGTGACCCATCCAGCCTATACCGCGACCAGCGCCGCGGCACACTGACATGGGACAGCGCCATAAATATAAGTCCGTACAGCTACCTGACCTTTGATGTCTATGTGCAGGGCAACCCGACCGATACCTGCGCCCTGAGCAACCTGTATGTGGAACTTTGGGACACAAGCGGCAAGCAAATGGGCTGCCTTGGCACCAAGGGTCTGCAAAGCAGCGATGTCTACGGCGCGGCGACCGCGCTGCACCCGGGAACGTGGTACACCGTACGGCTGATGTTGAACTCCCTGAAACAAGTCGAGGGTTTCGACAAAACGCAGCTAAAAAGCATAACGGTGGGCGATAACTATGCGCGCAGCATTTACCTGCGCAACTTTACATTCAGCAGTGCGCCGACCCTGCCGAAACAAACAGGCTTTACCACCGCGCAGTACGACGTCCCCGACTATGGCTCTGCCACAAGCGGTAAGCTGGAAAACGCGGCCTATGCGGTGTTTTCCTCCAACCTTGGCAACGGCGACGTTGTGGATGAAAACGGACGGTTCCTGCTGCAGGACGGGGAGACCGTTACCTTTAATGACCAGTTCCGCCGCGGCAGCTACATAGCCCTGCAAGAGCAGATCGACACCGAACTGTACGATACAACTTGGACGGTATACGAAAACGGCGTACCTGTTACAAATGTAAGCGGCAAGGCTGACGTTGTTACGACGGGCAGTGTTAGCACGTTGCAAAACATCAGCGGCACCGCCCCGAACGATGGCCGAACGGAAAAGGCGGTTGATGCAACCCTTGACGGACACAACACCAAGAACGAGTACACAGAGGCCAAAAAGCCGAGCCCTGCGCTGGTTTTTCGCTCTTACAGCAATTCGGCCGATGATAACGAGCTGACCAAGCTGAAAGTGGTTTTCAACAACAAGGTCAAGACCGGCAAGCTGATTATACGCAAGGTTCCCGCCGAGGGCGAGACACTGGAAGGCAAGACGTTTACCTTTACCGTCCGATTCGGCGATGTTGGCGGCCAAAGCCTCGGCAACATAATCCCGCCGCAAGAGTACACCTGCACGGTGGAAAAACACGGTGACAAGTACTACGGCGAGATCGTGATCGACAAAATCCCTGTCGGCACACGCTTTGTTGTGTCGGAAAATCAACAGACGGGCACAAGCCTGAAATCGGTGTCTATCGAGGGCGGCAAAGACTGCGCTGTTGCCGCGGACGGCGTAAAGGTGTACGGTGCCATTGACGATGCGAAAGCTGCAACGGCAACGTTTGAAAATACCGCCCGCGAACTGATTGACATAACGGTCAAAAAAGAGTGGAAAACGCAGGACGGTACGGCGGACATTCCGCAAGCCGACCTGCCCAACGCCATTTACCTGCAACTGCAGCGTACCGAAACGCCGAACGTTGCAAACAGCTGGCAGAAGGTTTCGGGGTATGAAAGTGTAGAGCTGAAAAAACCCGACGGTTACGAAGGCTGGACCAAACAGTTTACCGGGTTGGACAAGTACGATGCGAGCAAGACGGGGCAAGACCGCAAACCTTACACCTACCGCGTGCTGGAAAGCGCGACGAAAACTGGGCAATTTTACGGCGGTGCGGCCGATGATGTGATTGAGATTTCCGGCAAGAAGTACAAGGTTCTCAATACCACCCGCGTCACAGGCGATTCGACCAACAAAACGCTGACCCTGACCAACCAACTGCAAGATGCCAAATATAACTTGGTCATCACAAAGCAGGATGCACAGGATAATAGCATAAAGCTGGGCGGCGTGGAGTTCAAGCTGGAAAAGCTGAACGATAGCGGCGCGGCTGAAACAACCTATAACGGCGTGACGGGCAGCGATAGCACGAACCAAGGCAAATGCAGCTTTGCGTCCCTGACCCCCGGCAGCTACCGCCTGACCGAAACCAAAACCGCCGAGGGCTACACCCTGCTGGCCGAGCCCATCGAATTTACGCTGACAGCGGACGGGCAATGCCGACGCGATGGCGCGGCGTTTGGCGCGAAAACCACAGATGCCGACGGCGTGTACAACATTGCCCTGACCATTTACAACCGCAAGGGCTTTACCCTGCCGCACACGGGCGCGGACGCACCCAGCCTGTGGCTGCTGATAGGTTTGCCCGCACTGGTGGCTGTGCTGCTGGTGCTGGTGTTCCGATACAATAAGAAAGGGGGCAGACGTTCCTGACCCCCACCCCTCTACACAAACCAACATAGAAAAAAGAGGTATGCATCAAAATGAAACTGAAACGTTTATTTACCGCAATCCTCAGCGTCGCCCTGACCCTGAGCCTTTGCGCCATGCCCGCCATGGCGGAAGGGGCGACGACGGCGGGGGCGATGCCTAAGACAAGCACAAGCACGATTGACAAAAACCAGAAAGGCTCTATCACCATCTATAAGCGGGCACTGGATAGTAGCGGAAATGCAGGTACTGCCGGTGATGGCGAAACAATGGTGAGTCCGCAGGGGGCAGCATTGAAGGATACAGGCTTTACCCTCTATCAGGTCATGGATACAAATACGTTGCTTGCCTACTATAATGATAACACAACTGCCGATCAGGTAGATGTTAAGGACTACTTTACTAACTATGCTGAGAATAAGACGGCAGCAGGGCTGAAAACGGCTTATGCTACTGCTTATAAGTCAGAAGTGCGTACAGATGAAAACGGCAAGGCTACCTTCACCGAACTGCCTGTCGGTATGTACCTTGTAATTGAAACCAAAACCCCGCAGGCTGTTACCATGCCCGTAGAGCCTTTCTTGGTTTCGATTCCTATGACCCGCATTGGCGACAAGACTACGGGCGCTGATAACCAAAACCAAAAAGAATGGCTGTATGATGTGACTGTCTACCCCAAAAACAACATTGCCAAAGGCACGGTAAGACTTGTCAAGCAAGGCAAACAGGGAAGTACAACAACACCGCTGGCAGGCGTCAAATTCACCCTGAACAAGAAGAATGACACAGATGATGACTATACTGCGGTAAAAACTGACGTTGCCACGGATACGAATGGCAAAATCACTTTAGATAACCTTGCCAAAGGCCGCTACTACCTGCAAGAAACAGGTTATACCGACGGAAATGACAAGGGCTATATCCTGAACACCACCGGCAAATTCTACTTTGACATTGACGAGAATGGTAAGGCTGTGAAAGTTGACGATACCATTGCCGGTAAGGTGGATGACGCAAGTTTTACCATCGACAGCACCCACGCCACTTTGACCGTTACGAACTACAAGCCCGATATTGTAAAGACCGTCACCAAGCGCGACGGCACCACAACTTCACATGAAGCCGATTACGGTGTTGGCGATGCCGTGCCGTATACCCTGACTATCAAAGTCCCTGAAAACATCACCAGCCTGAAAACCTTCAAGGTTACCGATACCACGGTTAAAGCACAGTTGATTCAGAATAAGGACAGTGTAAAAATCAGCGGCAAGAATAATGCTGGCGGCGATGTAACCCTTGCTGAGAGTGCTTACACCATTACTGTTGCACCAGATGCCAACAACTCCGTTATGACGGTTGCCTTTACGCCGAGTGCATTGACTGACGTTGCCGGCGGTGAAATTACCATTGCCTATACCGCTACCGTTCAGAGTGGTGCAGTTGTTGCCGGAAACGGCAACGTGAACACTGCCAAGATCGTCTATTCTCGCAAAACCAACCTGACGGAAGAAACCGGCGGCAACAAGCCCTACGAAATCACGGACAAGGGCGTTGTTTACACCTTTGGTCTGAACATCCACAAGACTGCCAAGGGCGGCACCAAGGACGGAGCGGGTCTTAAGGACGTTACCTTTGACCTGTACAAGAAGGTGGATACGGAAACACTGAATGGAAATAGTAAGTATCCCTTCTGCGGCCAAGAATACGCCGCTATCAGTGGTGACGATGCCGTAAAACTGGGCTTGACCACTAACTCTGCTGAAAATTGGATCAAGGTCAAGACCCTTACAACGGGCGAAAACGGCTACGTCTCCGCAAAGAGTCTGCCCTCCGGCACCTACAAACTGGTCGAGACCAAGACCGTGAATGGCTACAACCTGCTGTCTAAGCCCGTGGATGCCAAACTGAACCTTACCTATGCTGCTGGATGGACAACCACGACAACGTATGATACATATGGCAACCAGACCAAGTCTACAATAACTACCCCGACCTACAAGAGAGACGGCGAGACTGTGACCCCCGGCGAAGAGATTGAAATCATCAACCGCGCGGGCTTTACGCTGCCTGTCACCGGCGGTTTCGGTACGCTGCTGTTCAGCGGTATCGGTGTGCTGCTTGTTTTGGCGGGCGTCGGCGTTCTGTTCAGCCTGAAAAAGAAATCCAACCGTGCGTAATGCACACCATCCAAACACCCACAGCAAAATAAACGGGTAATCCATAGGGGAAGGGCCGGAAACGGTTCTTCCCCTATGGGCGGTTGTGGCAGTGCGTCAACCCTTTACAGAAAGGCTCTTTGCAATGGAAACCACCGTCAAATTAAAACTTGGCTTTGCTGCGCTGATGATCGTCTCCGGCATCGGCGTGGCCATGTACCCCGTTGTCAGCAACGCGGTGGCACAGCGCCACGCAAGCTCGGTCATTGAAAGCTACAACGACACCGTGCAGTCGATGGACGCCGAGAAAATCGACGCCGCCAAGGAGGCTGCGCGCCGCTACAACCAACAGCTGAACAATGCCATTGACCGCGACGCGGCGGGCGAAGCGGACGACATCGGCACAAGCTATGTGGACATGCTGGACGTGGGCGAGAGCCTTGGCTACATTACCATACCCAAAATTGACGTAAACCTGCCCATTTATGAGGGCACAAGCGACGATGTGCTGGTAAAGGGCGTCGGACATCTGGAAGGCTCCAGCTATCCGCTGGGCGGCGCGGGCACTCACAGTGTGCTGACGGGGCATCGCGGTATGGCCGAGGCGGTACTGTTTACCGACCTGGACAAGCTGGGCGAGGGCGACCGTTTTTACCTCCACATCATGGACGAGGTGCTGGCGTATCAGGTGGATCAGGTCAAGGTCGTGGAGCCGGAAAACACCGAGGATTTGGAAATTATCCCCGGCGGGGACTACTGCACGCTGGTCACCTGCACACCCTATGCCATCAACACCCACCGTATGCTTGTGCGCGGCGCCCGTGTGCCGTATACCGGAGAGGATGAGCAGCCCGACACGCCGCAGACCGTGCAGTACCAACAGCTGAATACCGGCAACGTGGTAAAGCGCATTGTGGACGCCTGGCCGTGGATCAGCGTGACGGGCAGTGTGGTTATCGGCGGCGAGGCGCTGCTGTTGCTGCTGCTGTTGCACCGCTGCAAAAAGCGCGAGGAGGAAGACTGATGAAACGCCTGTTTCTGCAAATTTTTGCATGGCTGGCAATTTTGCTGGGCGTTGGGCTGATGCTGCAGCCCACGGTCAGCCGATATCTGACGGAGCAGAAAAGCACAAAAACCGTGCAAAAATTTGTGCAGGCCGCCGAAGCTGCCGCCCCCGCCGCGCCCGAAACCTCCGCCGCCGAACCCGCGCGCGCCTACCCCGAACTGTACGACGCGTTTCTGGCCTACAACCAACAGCTTTTTGCCCAAGGCCAAAGCGGCCTGAAAGACCCCTTTGCCTACGAGACCCCCGCCTTTGACCTGACGGGCTGCGGCTTGCCCGACGACGTTATCGCCGCGCTGTGGATACCGCGTCTGGACTTGGAACTGCCTGTTTATCTGGGGGCCAACGCGGCCAACATGGCCCGCGGCGGTGCGCTGCTGGGGCAGACCTCCATGCCGCTGGGCGGCGAAAACACCAACACCGTCATTGCCGCCCACCGCGGCTACTACGGCGCGGAAATGCTGCGCAACGTGCAGCAGATACAAATCGGCGACAAAATCACCCTGACAACGCCGTGGGACACGCTGGTTTACCGCGTGTGCGAGCTGAAAATTATACAGCCGGACGACATAAACGCCGTGCTGATACAGCCCGGCCGCGACCTGCTTACCCTAACGACCTGCCACCCCTACACCCAAAACACCCAGCGTTACCTGGTGATAGCCGAGCGCAACCCCGACGCAGAGGCCGCCACCCATGCGGCAGACCTGGCCGAGTGTGACGAAACCTGGGACGCCGCACCGCGCCAAGTGACGGTGGAGGCCGACGGTACCTCCGCGCTGGAGGAAGTCACCCCCGAAAGTATCACTCCCCTGCCCCACGAGGGCGGCGGCGAAAACGCGGGCGGCGCGTACTCCAACTGGATGATTTGGCTGGAAAACAACGCCCTGTGGGCGGGATGCCTGCTGATTGCCGCCGTGATCGGCTGTATGCTGATTTGGCGCAGGCATAGAAAGGATTGACCCATGCAGAATATCAACGAAAAGGCGCTGGCCGTTACAGCCGAGGTAAGCAAGGCGGTGCTGGGCAAGCCGGAAGTCGTGCTGAAAATCATGATGGCGATACTGGCCCGCGGCCATGTGCTGATTGAGGATATCCCCGGCGTGGGCAAAACTACGCTGGCACAGGCGTTTGCCCGCGCTATGGACCTGACCCAAAACCGCGTGCAGTTTACCCCCGACGTTCTGCCGTCCGACATTGTGGGGTTCTCGCTGTACCAAAAGGAAACCGGCAAATTTGTGTACCACCCCGGCGCGGTGATGTGCAACCTGTTTTTGGCCGATGAAATCAACCGTACCAGCGCCCGCACCCAGTCCGCCTTGCTGGAAGTCATGGAGGAAAGCGCCGTCACGGTGGACGGCGTGACGCGCGTTCTGCCGCAGCCGTTTACCGTTTTTGCAACGGAAAACCCCGTCGGCTCAGTGGGTACGCAGATGCTGCCGGAATCCCAGCTGGACCGCTTTATGGTCTGCGTGGTCATGGGCTACCCCGATGCGGAGGCGGAAATGGAGATTTTGTCCCGCCAGCCGCGCCGCGCCCTGCTGGACCGTGTGCAGCCGGTGATGGACAAAAACGACCTGCTGGCTATGCAGCAGCAGGTAGACGAAGTATATATGAGCGATGAAATCAGACGGTATATCGTAGAGCTCTCCCGCGCGACGCGGCAGGACAGCCGCCTGATGCTGGGGCTTTCGCCCCGTGCGTCGCTGGCAGTGGCCGGTATGGCGCGCGCGGCGGCTTTTCTGGGCGGGCGCAATTATGTGGCCCCGCAGGATATTACCGCGATTTTTGCCGATGCGGCCCGCCACCGTCTGTGCCTGACCGAACAGGCCCGCACCGGCGGCGATACAGTGCAGAATATCCTTGACGATGTTCTGCACACCGTGCCGCGCCCCCGCCCGGAGAAACCGTTCCATGGCAGGTAAGGTGGGCTGCGCGCTGCTGCTGGCCGTGCTGTTTGCCGCGGCAGCGGTCAGCCGCACGTCGTTTGCGGTCTTTTTGGCGGCACTGGCGGTGCTGCTGGTCGGCTTTTTGGCGTGGTATGTCCGCACGCTGCGCAGGGATGTGACGGTAACGCTGCAGCTGCCTGCCCGCCCCGTGCACCCCGACGAGGATTTTGCCGTACTGGTGAAACTGCTCAACAACGGGCGACGGCCCATGCCGGAGCTGCGTGTCGTTTTGCAGGCTGTGGACGCCGAAAGCGGAACGGCCATTGAACTGCCCTGCGGCGCGATGCTGGCCCCGCATCAGTGTGCCGATTTGCGCGTGACCCTGCGCGCAGCAAAAAGCGGTCTGTGGCGGTTCCGTGTGCGGGAAGCCACCGTGCGCGACCCGTTGGGGCTGTTTGCCGCGCACTGCGCCGTGCCGCCCCAAAGCAGAGAACTGTGTGTGCTGCCCCCCGCCGAGGGCGAGGACGACGGCGCAGGCACAAAACCGCAGAACTGCGCCGAAAAAGTGACTGCGGCGGGCTGCGATTTGACCGACGGCGTTTATGATCTGCGCCCCTACCGTGCAGGCGATTCACCGAAGCTGATCCACTGGAAGCTGACCGCCCGCGTGGGCGAGTTGACCGTTCGCGAGCCGTTGGGCGCAGCCTACCGCGCTGACCCTGCGGGCAGCGTTTTGGCAGAGGGGGCCGACGCGCAGCAGCAGTTGCTGCACTTTGGGCAGACCGCCGTAAAGCGGCTGCGCAGATTGACCCGCCGCAAGGACACCGACCCCGCTACGGGGCTGGTATTTGTGGACCGTGTGCTGCTGCCCCGCACTAAGGCCGCTGCCCACCCCATGGCGGAAGCGGCGGCGGATTTGCTGATTTCGGAGCTGCTGGCCTTGGGCTTACTGACGGCGCTGAACGGTGCGTTTGCACTGGCATTGCCGATTTGGGTGTGGCTTGGCGTGGCGGCACTGTGTGCGGCGTGGCCGGCACTGCACCGCGTCCCGCTTTCCAAGGCGGGCCGTTACGGCGCGGCGCTGGCGCTGGCCGTGGGGTATCTGGTGCTGCTGTTTGCCGTGCAGCAGCCGTTTTTGGCCGGTGCGGCACAGTGCGCGGATGCCGTCAGGCTGTGCTTGAATACACGCTTCAACGCAAATTTTGTAGTGTCCGCCTCGCCGGTTTCGGCGCAGATGGGCCTGTTTGCGCTGCTGACGGCAGTGCCGTTTACAATGTTTTTGGCCGCGCTGACAGCCCGCCACACCGACGCGCTGCTGCTGGGGGCTGTGCTTCTGCCGATTGTGGTGTTCACGCTGTTGGCGGGGACGGGCCGTGCCGTTTTGGGCTGGCTGCTGCTTTTGCCGGGCTGGTTGGGAAGCTGTGCGGCGGCGCGGTCGCTGGTGCGCAAACGGCTGTGGCGCGGCAAGGATTCCGCTGTCTATGCCGCCAACCTGCAGACCCACCGCACAAACCAAAGGCTGGCCGGTGTCGGCATGGCTGCCATTTGCGCGGTGCTGTTTTTGCCTGCCCTGGCACTGCGCCCCGTGCTGATGCTGCCCTTGAACGCGCTGCAGCCTGTGACCGACAAAGTCTGCGCGGCCGGGCTGAGCGCGGCGATCGAGTGGCTGCCGAAAATCAGCGGCGGGGCACTGAATTTCCATGTCAGCGCTGCTGCGGGCGGCGTGGAGGACGGCAGCCTGACACGGGGCGACGGCCTGGCGCTGACGGGGCTGGAGGATATAATGGTCACGACCGACGCCAAGCCGGAGGAGACCGTCTACCTGCGCGGGTTTATCGGCGTGGACTATGACGGCACAAGCTGGCAGGCAGGGAATGCCGCTGCCTTCGACAGTGCCGCAGCAAACTGGAAAACCGACGGCGACGGGCGGCTTGCCATTGCGAACCTGCCGTTTTTGCGCGCGGCATACAGCGGCGCACAGCCGCAGCAAATGACCGTACAGCGTCTGCATGCAAACGATGCTTATACGTTTGCGCCGTACAACGCATATTTTAACGACTACTACACGCCGGACGGCGACGGAGCCATAGCGGGGCAGACCGTGCAGGACGATATGTTCTACTATTTTCCGCGCAAACAGGCAGAGGAGCTGCTGGCGGCCCGTGACGATGATGACGCGGGGGTGCTGGACCGTCTGGAAAGCGCCTACGCCGCGTATGTTCGTGCGCGCTGCCTGGATGTGCCCGACGGTGCCGGGTACGATGCCATAGACAAGGAACTGGCTGCGCTGGTGAAGGAGCGCAAACTCAGGGATGATGACATCGATGGCCGACGCGCACTGGTGCGCAGCTGGCTGAACGAGCACTGCCGTTACAGCGCGGACGCCGAGACACCCGACGACACCGACCCGCTGCTGTATTTCCTGAGCGAGAGCCACGCGGGCAGCAGCACACAGTTTGCCTCGGCAGCGGTGCTTCTGTGCCGCATGGTGGGGCTGCCCGCCCGATATGTGGTAGGCTACGCCGCACCGCAAAGTCTGTTTACCGCTGCGGGCGACGGCAGCTGCCGTGCTGTTTTGCAGGACGATAACGCCCACGCCTGGGCAGAGATTTACCTTTCCGGGCAGGGCTGGACGCCGCTGGAGGTCACCCCCGGTATGACAGCCGAACTGACCGAGGGCGAGCTTGCCGCCGATGCCGCACAGGCAGGGCAAAATGCCGCAGACAGTGATACACCCCTGCTCGCGCGGCAGGAGGCCGACTCCCCTGCCGAAACGCCGCAAAGCGTCCCGCTTTTGTGGGTACTGCCTACGGTTTTGCTGCTGCTCGTCTTGGCCTTGGCACTTCTGCGCCGTGCAAGGCGCACACCTTTGCAGACCGTACAGGCAGAATTTTGTGCGCTCCATCGCAAGATGCGGCGCTGCGGGCTGGCGGCGGAGGTGTCCTCTGACGAAGCGGCATTTGCGGAATTTCTGCAAACGCATTGCCCGCAGACGGACCGTGAAACCGTGCAGCACCTGCTGGATGCCGTACAGGCGGCACAGTTTGCGCCCGATCCATGCACCGCCGAAACCGCGCAGGAGATACAGACCCTGTGCCGTAAATTACGCAAAAAAACTGTGCAGACGAACGGTGTGAGGGCTGTGCAAGGGGAAGCTTTACGCAAGAAATAATTGACGATTCGGCAAAAAACGATTATGATAATGGTAAATACATATCGGAGATGAGAAACCATGCCACCTTTGCCGAAGAACGACAAGCCGATCGATATCACGCAAATCGCGCAGGCGCTTGGCATATCCAAGACAACCGTGTCCCGTGCCATATCCGGCAACGGGCGCATCAGCGCAGCAACCCGCCAACGCGTGCTGGACTATGTAAAAGAGCATAACTATACCCCCAGTATGATGGCGCGCGGGCTGGTGAAGCGCTGCTCCTACAATATTTCGCTGGTGATTTCCACGCAATTTTCCGACTTTGAGCTGCCCTTTTTGCGCAAGGTGATGCGCTCTGTCTATCAGGTTGCCGGGGATTCCGACTACGATGTCCTGCTGACGCTGGTGGGCGAAAACGAAACCCGTCCTGTGGAGCGACTGCTGGATAACCGCAAAATCGATGGTCTGATCTTGACCCGCACACTGGAGCGTGACCCCTTGATCCCGCTGCTGAAGGCGCGCAAGGTGCCGTTTGTCGCCATCGGTCAGCCGGAGGACGATCAGGTACTTTCCGTTGACCATGACCAGGTGGGCGGCTGCCGTGAGATGACCAGTCTGCTGCTGATGAAGGGCATGAAGCATATCGCGCTGCTGGGCGGCAGTATGCTGTACACCGTCAACCAATCCCGATTGAAGGGCTTCCGGCAGGCTTATGTCAAGATGGGTCAAAAAATTGACGAAAGCCTGCTGTTTTTGGAGCTGGAAAGCGACGATTTGCGCATGGAGGCTGTGCAGCAGGCTGTAGAGCGCGGGGCGGATTGCATCCTGTGCATGGACGAACGGCTGGCACAGCTGACACTGAATATGCTCAAGCAGCTGAACCTGCGCGTGCCGCAGGATATCCGGCTGGCGTCGCTGTATGATAATGAGAATCTGGTCAATACCGTGCCGCCCATCACCGCCGTGCAGTTTAATGCGGATATCCTTGGCTTAAAAGCAACGCAGCAGCTGCTGTGCGTCTTGCAGGGGCAGCCTGTTAAAACCCGCATGGAGTTGGGCTACCAGGTAAGCCTGCGGGAATCGACGCAGACGTGAAATCCGAGCGCACACCGAGGGGTGTGCGCTTTTTTGTCTACCCCATCAAACCGTGTACATTTTCAGGAAAATGTACAAAATGGGGCAAAATAAAATAAAAAGTCCCGAATTGCAGATACAAGCAATTCGGGACTTGATAGGATTTATAGAAGAACCTTAACTGTCAGGTCTTTCCAATTCCCCGGCCAAAGTACGTAACAACGCGAATTTCGATAGGCGCGAGCCTGTTCGTAATTCAACTTAATGGTTATATTCGCTGGCAAATCAGCCGCGAGGCGACTTGATGGCTGCCTGCACACAAAGGTGCCTGGTTTTGCTTGTGCCCAAAGGTTCGTGGGAATGTCCCCACGAATCATTTTTAGATAGATTCCGTCAGAGGATACGGTCTTTTGCTTATGGAATTTGCTGTTTTCATCATCCCCTTTCTTTTTCCTTCTTCGTTTTTTATCGGCTGCCAGTTTCTCCTCCAACTCTTGTGTCGTAACATAAGGGAAGCGAAACGTGCCTATTACGCCACATTCCATCGAATAGCTTTTTTGCGACAGATTCAGCTCCCAGACAAACCGTTCCGCATCAACCGCAAAAATCCGTGACACAAAGCGATCCAAAAATTCGCGGCTGACATATCCGTCTGGGAACAATTCTTCCCAGTTTAGGGATTCCTCGATTTTCTTCAAATCGTAGAACCGCGGTTTGCTTTCCAGCGCCGCCAAGTCCTCCTGAGCGTGCCGAATACAGGCGTCATACCTGTCGCAGATATTTTGATAGGTCGACAGCGGAATCAGGTTCTGCTTGTACATGCTGTCCACTTCCTGCCTGTCATTTTGCGTTTTCTTAATCAGCTGCTTCTTTTTCTCAATTTCTTCCGAATGGTCCGGGCTGATTGCATTTTTCTCGTTTTCCTCACGATAATAGTCCAGAATTTCCTGCTTGTGGTCTTTCCAAACCTGCTGAAATATTTCTTTCGCCATCAGTTCCAGCTTCCACTGTGCAACGTAAGAGGCTTTGCAATCAACGAGCTGCCATGCGGGCATGGGCTTGCTTTTGTCCGCCCGTCTGTTTTTGAGCTTGCGGTAACATAGATAGCTCGCTTCGTGTGCTTTGTTTCTGGTAGCAGCCCTCATACGCGCACCGCAGCCACAGAACATCCGACATCCCCATTTGTCCCAACCTTCACTTTTGCCGTACAGATACGCCTCGGAAACACCGCTATCCAAATACGCACTGGCTCTTTTTAGGCGTCGCTGGCAGGCTTCCCACTCCTGTTCCGGAATAATCGGCTCAAAATCGCATTTCACATAGATGTACTCACCCTTGTCATGTCTTATAATAGTTTGCGAAAGGTAGTCAGACACATGTTCCTTGTTGGTTGTCTTGTATCCTTTGTAAATCGGATTTCTGAGGATTTCATATACCTGCTTTCCTTTCCACTGAAATTCTCCGGCGTAGTTGGGTATTCTTTCCTCTGACAGTCTTTTGGCAATGGAGTTGCTGCCTGTTCCGGCGGCATGCATCGCATAGATTCGCCTTACGACCTCCGCCTCATCCTCACGGACAACAAGGGTCTTATTTGCGGAATCGTTGGTGTAACCATACGGTCTCCACCCGGTAAAGTATTTCCCCTTGCCTTGGGCAATTTTGATGCCTGCCCGCACGCGCTCGCTGAATTTTCTGCTTTCCTCCTGTGCTAGGCTTGCCATAATGGTCAGGCGAAGTTCACCGTCGCCGCTCATCGTCCAGATGTCGTCATTCACAAAATAGACCTCTACGCCGTAGGTCTTCAGTTCGCGGGTCACAACCAACGCATCCACGGTATTTCGGGCAAAGCGCGAAACCTCACGGGTTACGATCAAATCGAACTTTCTCTTTTTTGCATCCGTCAGCATCTTCATAAAGCCGGGGCGGTTATTGATGCTTCTGCCGGAAATGCCCTCGTCCTCATACATCGTGACGACGGTCCATTCCGGATGCCTTTCGGCAAGTTGTTGATACCAGATCATCTGGTTCTTTAACGCGGCAATCTGGGCTTACATTTCGGTCGATACGCGCCCGTAAAAGACTACCTTGCGCCGGCGCGCCGCCAAGGAATCGGATTCGAAGTTCACATACATACCCCCTTCCCCACTACTATACAACTTTTTGCATAGCTGCTGAAATGTACACTTTGCTGCTGCCGGGCAGCAAAAAAGCCTCGGACTTCTCCGAGGCTTTGGGCTCACAGCATTTTCTCTGCTGCTACTTTACATCTTTTTTTGTAGAACGCAATGCCGTAGATCCAAATATCGCTGCGCCCTTCGTCCCGCAGATACGCATCATATCGTACAATTTTTCATCAAAATCAGCAAGTTTCAAATCAAGTACACTTCCACCTCAAGATTCTGCCACCGTCCCGGATGTGTGGCAGAGCCTTGTTCCTTCTGGTATTGATACGCCATCGGGTAGTCAATTTCAAATTGCACCAGCGGAATCGGCTCGTTCGGCAGGGCAGTTTCTGACGCAAACAGCCTCTCTGTCAATCGCGCCCGCCTGTATCTGGTCGCATTCAGGATAAACCCGTTTTGACCCCGCCGCAAAAACTCCCTATCGGGGATTTCTGTTTTTCCCGACGCCGGCTTTTCTTCGTTGCCGATTGCGTTGCCATTGTATGTCACCATCTGCATCATAGCCATTTTCTGCGTCTGCTCCGGCTGTAGGCGTTCAGCAAGGGAAAGCAGCCAGACATACCGATTGTTGCTTTTGATAACGCGGGCAACGTAGTTTTTCAGCGCATCGGGGTCAATTTTCCCCTCCGGATACGCAATTTTCTCGGACAGAACCGCCTCTATCTTTTCCACATCAAACCTGTTGACCGGTTCCGCGGTGTGGGACGATTCCGTGAGAGCCTTGTCGATCTCCGCTATATGGGCAGCGATCTCGTTGCTTTTGGTCACGAATTCAGCAAAGTCCAGCCGTTTCTCCACTCTCTCCAGCGCCAGTGCATCATAGGCTCTATTCCATACCTCGCGTTGGCTCATCAGCTGCTCTGCCTCTGTGTCGGTTTTATTGACACCCAGATACGTATTGACCGCCCGCACTGTTTTCAACACCTCCGTGCGGCGATCCTTCCATACCGTGCGAAACACCTCCCGTGCCATCAGCTCCAACTTCCACTCAGAGGCATACGGGTTCGGGCAGGGCACGCCATAGCGCTTTTCGGTCTTCCTACCGATTCTCTTGGTAGCAGAGCAGATAAACCGCATATTTAAGATGCCGTTTGCCTTTTTATCAATTTCCTCGCACCGCATTGGCGCACCGCAGTCGCAGTACAGAATTTTCGTCCACTTGTTCTGGGGAAAAGACTTGCCATACGCGTGTTTTCTGCCACTGCTGTCCATCAAACAGGCTGCGCGCTTGGTGCGAAGCTCATTGCAGGTGTTCCACAGTTCCTCCGACACAATGGGTTCAAAGTCACCTTTTACCAAAGTGTAGTCCTTTTCCGCGTGGTTCACGCGCTTGTGGTCCAGGAAATTTTCCGTGTGCGACCTGTTGTAGGTAATGTAGCCTTTATAGGTGGGTTTGCGCAGTACACGCGACACCTTGCTGGCTGTCCATGTGCAGCCTCCGCCGCCGTCCTTGCGTCCCTCTGCCATCAGGGTGTCAGCGACGCCCTGTTCTCCCGTTCCTGCCGCATACAGTTCGTAGATTCTGCGCACCGTCGCCGCCTGTTCCTCGTTGATAACGTAGCTCTTACCGATTCGGTCATAGCCGAGGATATTGCCGTTTCCGTACAGAACCCCTTTTTCGCGGCTGATTTTTTGCCCCGCTTTCACGCGCTCACTGGTTTTGCGGCTCTCGTCCTGCGCAATGCTTGCCATAATTGTCAGGCGAACCTCGCCGTCGCCGTCCATGGTCCAGATGCCGTCATTGACAAAATAGACCTCCACGCCGTATTGCTTCAGCTCGCGGGTTGCGTTCAGGGCATCTACCGTGTTGCGGGCAAAGCGGGACAATTCGCGGGTCACGATCAGGTCAAACCTGCCCTGTTTTGCGTGCTCCAGCATCTGCATAAAAGAGGGGCGCTTTTTCATCTGCGTGCCGGTGATGCCCTCATCGATGTAACGGGCCACGACGTGCCAGTTCGGATTATTTTGCGCCAGCTTGATGTACCAATCCATCTGGTTGCTCAGCGCGGATAGCTGCTGTTCGTGCTCTGTCGAAACACGCCCGTAGAATGCCACGGTTCTTGGTCTGCGTTTATAGTTTTCGATATCGTATTGCATAGACTCGACCTCCCACCCGTATTCTACCTTTTTGCCGCTGCCCTGTGAAATGTACCCGCCATAACGGCACAAAAATGCCGTGGAGGATGATTCGGCATCTTCCACGGCACGATCTGTCGTTATAGCTGTGCGTTTCTCCCCCTCTGCCATTCCAGACAGGCAACCCTTCCCGGCGCTGTGCCCCGCTCCGCCTTTCGGCTGCGCGGTATGTTTTCTCGCATCTTGGCACGCTCGCTTACTCTCGGTCTTGGCGCTGCTTCCCCAATGCGGTACAACAGAGGACGCTATTCTTATGTCAGGAGGAATTTATCCCCCCTATACTATAAGAAGTCAGCTAGCCCGAGAAAATCTGCGCAGGAGGTTCGAGAGTTTACAAAATGTTCACAATTTTATGCTGTTTCAGCCTGATTTTTCTAAAATGTCATAGTCATCTTCCCTGCCTTGTACCGCTCCTTAAAACCATCAATTCCTGTAACCATCTATCCACAACTAAAATAGTTTTTATTGCTGACAAGTTGAGAAACATCTGCTATAATTATGACAATGATTCATCAAAAATCTTCAGACGGAGGGGACTTCCCTATGGATAACAATCTCGTTCCATATCAGACATTAAGACCTTGATTACGGCAGGTCAAAATGTTGCCTATAATGCCGCCAACCGTGCTATGGTTATGACCTATTGGAATATCGGAAAACGCATTGTGGAGGAATAACAGAATGGTGCAGAGCGTGCAGAATATGGGAAGCGACTGATTTCAGTCCTGTCCGATGAACTGACAAAGGAGTTCGGTGAAGGCTATTCTAAGCGTAATCTCCATTATTACCGTAGATTTTATCTCTATTTACCTGATGCCGAGATTTTGCACACGCGTGTGCAAAATCTTAATTGGTCGCATTTGCGCGCGTTATTGCGTGTTCATGATGAAAATGCTCGCATTTGATATATGAAGCTATTCGATATTTAGAAGAAGGTAAGTCCGTATTCGAAGCTATAGGAAAGTGTGATGACCAGTACTATCAATGTACTACCCTTCTTGGATGGACATATTTAAACCTCTACCTGAAAAATAGAGGACAATATCTTGGATATTTGCGAAAAGCAAGAACTATCAGCCGTTATCTTCAGGATCATTACTATGCTTTAGGTCGGGCACATAAGTATGCTGTTTCGCTAAAAGGCGAGCTTCAAAAATATGGAACATATTGAATAAAGTTGTTCGCATTTAAACATTGTTAAAATAAAACACAAATGCATAATAAATGACGTCCTGTGAAAGCAACGGTGCCTGTGAGGTAATAAGGGTATCAAGAATTACCGAGAATTCCTGGTAATTGTCAGGGATTCCTGAAAAGGCTCAAGGAGGAGTCGTAGCCATGCAAGTGAGTCAGATGAAACGGGCAGTAAGTCGAGCGCAGTGGGAACAGCGCATTGTGGAGTGCCGCAATTCAGGTGTTCCAGTAAAAGGAATGGCGCCGGGAGCAAGGAATCAGTTATTCCACCTACAGGCAATCGAGGATGTTTAAATCATTAGTTAATCAAGACCACAGCCAAATCATTAACATTTGTTCCTGTTGGTCCTGTCACCAGTAGTCCGCCACTCTTTTGTAATGCATGATAGGAATCACTTGCTTGCAAGGCGGCATCTATATCCACCAACCGGGACGTTTTCCCGTCCACATATCCGCCTGCAGCATCGGTTGGACCATCTGTTCCATCACTGCCAAAAGAGAACACAGCGACGTTTTGAATGCCTTCTATCTGACTGGCAGCTGCTAGTGCTATTTCTTGATTTCGTCCACCCAGACCCTTCCCCATTAGGTGGACAACGGTTTCGCCTCCTGCAAGAAAAGCAAGATGTTCAGAGGTATTAGCATGTGCTAGTGCAATTGATCCCAGAAACCTCCCTGCTTCACGTGCCTCACAAGTCAAACGGTCGGTAAGAATTGTCACATCATACCCCAGCGTAGTGCAAACGTCTTTAGCGTATTCACAAAGCTTAGAAACAGAGCCAATGATTGTGTTTGTAACATTTGGTACTTCAGACGGGGTTTCAAGTTGAAGCGTCTTTTGTGCCAATGGTGAAAGAGCGAGGTGGTACTTCTCAACAATAGCAATGGCATCTGCGCGTGTAGAGGAATCCCCGCAGGTTGGACCTGAGGCAATCATGTCGATTTGATCACCAATC
>ERZ773264.1689-NODE-1689-length-24670-cov-3.572050_pt1 | contig 24670 bp, 20 predicted proteins | sample MGYA00511910_ERZ773264 | MGnify/ENA primary metagenome ERZ773264 (study PRJEB29015, sample SAMEA2737739) | human gut metagenome | biome: human gut; feature: human-associated habitat; material: faeces | place: China | collected 2012 ...
ACTCGACAGCGTACTTGTCCTGCTTGAACGTCAAAAAGCGGATCACACGTTCGTCGCGGCGATACTGGGTCTCCAACGTGTTGATCAGAGAACCCTCGCCCGTGAACTCCACGAGGAAGTAGAAACCGGTGGTCTTGTTCTGAATCGGGTAAGCGAGCTTTTTGAGCCCCCACTTCTCCACATTCACGAGCTGACCGCCGTTCTCGGTGATGACACCTTGGAATTTGTCAGCCACCTCCTGAACCTGAGCCTCGGAGAGAACCGGCGTGACAATGAAAACGGTTTCGTAATTGTTCATAATGCTAAAAATTAATTAATTGCCAAATAGCGGGGCAAAGATAGCGATTTCCCGCGAATTATCAATACTCCGCAACGGATTATTTTCACTTTTCGCCGCCGCGCACCCCTTTTCCGGCCAGCAGGGCGTCGATCGCCTCCGTCGCCGCTTCGAACTGCGAGGGACGCGGTGCATCGCACGTCGCGAGCCGTCCGTCGGGCGCAATGAGCATATAGGTCGGAAAACCGGACAGGTCGTATTCGGCCAGCGTCAGCGAAGAAGCCGCATCGGGCAGGAAATAGTTCTCGCCCAGCCCCGTCAGACCGAATTCATCCAGAAATTCGATCCATGCCTTGCGACGCGATTGGAGGCACAGCGTGACGAAACGGACCTCGTCCGAGCCGGCGTAATGCTCGCGCAGGATCGGCATCGCCGTTTTCAACTCGCTGCGGCAAGGACCGCACCATGTCGAACAGAAATCGACGTAGAGCGCCTTCCCCGGATGACGGGCCGCCAACATCGAGAGCAGCTCGCAGTCGGGCAGCGTATCGATCCGTCCCGCCGCATCGCACCGCAGCACGCCGGAAAGCGGGACAGTGCTGAAAGCAGGACGTTCCGCCGCCCGTTCGCGCACCCGCGCCGCATAGGCCGGATCGAGGAACAATCCGGCCATCCGTTCGGCCGGCACCGCACCGTTCGCACGCATGCCTTCCATACAGCCGTAAAGCAGGTAATCGTGCAGTCCCCGGCCGATCTGCGGGTCGGCATCGAGCCGGGCCGCAACGGCCGCCAACGCTTCAGCCGGCGCTGCGCCCGACCGAACGGCCTCGATCTCGTCGGGACAAATCGCACCGAGATAATAGCTGATGCCGGCCGAATAGTTGATGACAGAGACCATATTGCGTTCCAGATCGAAGATGTCGAACATCGGATCGGTGAAGATCGCCCGCCATGCCGCCGGATCGAGGTCGTGGTTCCATATCTGCACCATATCGATGTCACGGGCCACCGCCTCGCGCACCTCGGCCGGAAGCCGGCGCGCGGAGAGCGAATCGGCGACGGCCTGCCGGTAACGCCGGTAGCTCGCCAGATACTCCTGCGGATCGCCCTCGACGGCGGGAGCCTGCTCGCACAGCCTTCTTTTCAGGCCGGCGACCGACGCAAGCGCATTGTTGGTCCGCGCATGGTCGCCCGAAAAACGGATCGCATCGGGATCACCGGCACGCATCCGCCCCGCGTCGATGGTCACATAGACCGAGTCGCCGGGGGAGACGATCAGATCGAAGAAATCGCCGTATATGCCGGTCATTCCGGTCGTATAGGCCGTTCGGAATACGAAATGGAAGTCATTCGCTTCGGGCGAGACACGGGCTGCCATACGGTTTTTCAACGCGAAGGGATCTTCGGTATTGAACAGCACCGCCCCGGAAGCTCCCTCGGCGAGATTGACCACACGTCCCGCGATGACCGTACGCCGCAGAACGACGCCGTCCGGCCCGCAGGCAAAAAGCGGCAACAGCAGCAATGCCGCGAGCACGCGGCAGATCGGAATCGGTTTCATAGGCAAAGTTTCAGGCCGGAACACCGGCGGTTGGTGTGGTAAAAATAATGAAAAAAGTCCGAAAAAACAAGTTTCCGGACTTTCATACGGTTCTTCCTTCGAAAAAATCATCTGTGCGCATCCACCACCCGACAGATCCGGTCGAAAACCTCGTCCATCGAGCCGACGCCGTCGACCTCGAAATATTTGTTCTGCCTGGCGTAGTAGGCACCGACCACTTCGGTCTGCTCGCGGTAGACCTTGATGCGGTTGCGGATGACGTCCTCCGACGCATCGTCGGCACGGCCCGAATCCTTGCCGCGCAGCAGGATGCGGCGCACCAGCTCCTCTTCGGGGACATGCATGTCGACCATGAGCGTCACGCCCAGCCCGTGCCCGCCGAGAATCTTGTCGAACTCCTCGGCCTGAATCGTCGTGCGGGGAAAGCCGTCGAAGATATTGCCCGCCGCATCGCGGTGCTCGGCCACGTAGTTGGCGATCATCCCGATGACGACGGCATCGGGCGCCAGACGGCCCGTCTTGATATACTCCTCCATGCTGCGGCCCAGCTCGGTTCCGCGCGCGATCTCGGCGCGGATCACCTCGCCCGTCGAGACGTGGTTGATTCCGTAATGTTCCCTCAGACGCGACGCCTGCGTCCCCTTGCCGCAGCCCGGCGCACCAAATAATACGATGTTCAGCATAGTTTGTGTTAGTTTTTTCACAACGGCAAAAATAATCTATTTTCCCGAAAACGGCAAAGTTCTTTAAAAATTATAATATCTCTGCCCCGCCGGACGGTGCGCCGGCGACCTTTTCCTTCGGAAAAGCGGCGGCAGGGCCGTTGTACGGACGTTCGATCCTCCCGTGGGATGACCGCCGAGCGGCTGCGGCGGACGGAACGCGGAGAGCGAAGTTGCGAAACGGCAAAGTTTTCGCTACTTTTGTGCAAAATTCGATCGGAGGCATGGAACAGAACAAACGGACGCAGATCGCCGAATTGGGGGAATTCGGCCTTATCGACAAACTCACCGGCGCATTCGCCCCCCGCAACCGGACGACCCTGCGGGGCGTAGGCGACGACGCGGCCGTGATCGCCGCTTCGCGCAGCGAGGCGACGCTCGTCTCGACCGACCTGCTGATGGAAGGGATCGACTTCGACCTCACCTACTTCCCGCTCAAACATCTGGGCTACAAGACCGTCACCGTCGGCGCGAGCGACATCCTGGCGATGAACGCCCTGCCCGAACAACTGTTGCTGTCGCTCGGCGTGTCGTCGAAATTCTCGGTCGAGGCGTTGCAGGAGTTCTACGAGGGTGTCCGCCTGGCTTGCGAGGAGCTGAACATCGACCTGGCGGGAGGCGATACGACCGCTTCGGTGACGGGGCTGACCGTCAACGTCACGGCCATAGGCCGTGCCAGACGCAGTGACATCGTCTACCGCAACGGAGCCAAACCCAACGATCTGATCTGCATCACGGGAAATCTGGGCGCCGCCTATATGGGTTTCCAACTGCTCGAACGCGAGAAGCGCGTCCTGCACGACGTCGAAAATCCCGAACCGCAGTTCGCCGGCCACGAATACCTGCTCGAAAAATACCTGAAACCCCGCGCCCGCCGCGACGTGATCGCCGCGCTGGCCGAAGAGAAACTCCGCCCCACGGCGATGATCGACCTCTCGGACGGGCTGGCCAGCGACCTGATGCAGCTCTGCAAGGCTTCGGACTGCGGCGCGCGCATCTACCTGGAACGGATCCCGATCGCCCGGCAGACGCATCAGTTGGCCGAGGAGATGCACACCGACCCCGTGGTGGCAGCCCTCAACGGAGGGCAGGATCACGAGCTGCTCTTCACCGTGCCGCTTTCCATGCAGGAGCAGGTGATGCGGCTGGGCCTGGTCGACGTGATCGGACATATCACCCAGCCGGGCACGGGGTGCTATCTGGTGACGCCCGACGGCAGCGACATCCGCCTCAAAGCCCAGGGATTCAAAGAGGGAATCTGACCGCAGGCCCCTGCGCTCCGTTCAGTCGCAGGAGAACCGCAGATTCAGCCCCCGCCTAAAGAGACCCAGCTCCTCCTGCGAGGCTGGACGGCACGAAGTATATCCCGAGGGCAGCGGCGGCCACAGTTCGAAGCCTCGGAGATCGCTCGAACAAACGGCCAGCAGCACTCCGCCCCGCCGGTCGTGCCGCTCGAAAATCCCCCACAATCCGCCCGAAGGAGCGGCCGCCGGAAAAAAGAGGTAGAGTCCGCCGGGTTCGAGCCGCGTAAAATCGTAAATCAACATCACACCTAATATGTTCGTAATGGTAAGCGGATGAATTTCCCCTTTCCCATTCAATATTCCAACCGGAGTGCCAACTTTTGGCAGAAATAAATCGTGCGGTTCGAAAAAATCACTATTTTTGTTCGGACAACACGCATTCCCGCCGTTTCGCAAGTCCGCCTTCCCGACGGCCGCCGCACCGACCGGCAGGAGCGCGCGCAGGAATGCCACCGAAAAGAGACGAACATGAAACAACCTTATATTCCGCAGCCGATCGACGTCAGTCGCATCGAACTGCCCGCCGCACTGGCACCCCTCACCGAAGCGCTCGCGCGCAACGTCCACGAGGTATGGGCGGCTACCCGCATCGCCCAGGGCTGGCGTTTCGGACCCGAACGCAACGACGCCCGCAAGGAACACCCCTGCCTGATCCCCTACGAGGAGCTGCCCGAAGAGGAACGCACCTACGACCGCCAGACGGCGCTCGAAACGCTGAAACTGATCGAACACCTCGGATTCGAAATCCGCAAACGCTAACCGAAAAACCGCCGCACCATGATCCGACGCCTGTGGAAAACCCTGAAACTCGGCTTCGACCGCTCCTTTTCGGGCGCCAGCTGGAAACAGATCACCTGGCTCTTCGGCATTCTGGCCCTCGTGCTGGGCTTCTCGCTCTGGATCAAAAGCTATTGCACAGCCGAGCTACACGACATGCGCATCCTCGAACTGCTGCTCGATCCCGGTTCGTTCGTGTTGCAGGATGGCGATCCGCTGGGTTATGAACGCCTGCCGCTGCTGGCGCTCACCTTCCTCGGCGCGATCTTCTTCACCGGAGGACTGATCTCGGTCGTTTCGAACATCCTCACGGGACGCATCGCCCGTTTCAGACAAGGCGAAATCCGCTACCGCTTCGACGGGCATATCGTCCTGCTGGGAGCCAACGACACGGCCGCAGGACTGATCCGCGAACTGCACGCCGAGCCGGAGAACCGCCGCCGCGACATCGTGCTGCTCACGCAGAGCGATGCGGAGGCCCTGCGCCGGAAGCTGCACGCCGAACTTTCGCCCGCCGAGGAGCGCCGTCTCATCATCCTCCACGGCCAGCGCGACTCGCGCGAAGCACTGGAAAAAATCCACATCCACCGCGCCGCCCGCGTCTTCGTGCTGAGTGACGACGGCGAGCAGGAGCACGACTCGGTAAGCATCAGCGCGCTGATGCAGATTTCGGCGATCCTCGACGCCCACGACAGACGAAACCTGCCCTGCCACCTGTCGTTCGAATACCAGAGTTCGTTCCAAGTCTTCCAACTGGCCGATTTCGAAGAGGCCGAGCGGATGAAAAGCCGCATCCACTTCTCGGCGACCAATTTCCACGAGAACTGGGCGCAGCGCGTGCTGGTGTCGGGCTGCTGCAACTGCAACGGACGGCATATTCTCTATCCGCCGCTCGACCGCGACGGCATCCGGGCGCAAAGCGACCGCTACGTCCACCTGATCGTCGTGGGCATGAGCCGCATGGGCGTGGCGATGGGCGTCACAGCGGCCCACATCGCCCACTACCCCAACTTCGTCACACAGGGTATCCGCACGCGCATCACCTTCATCGACCCCGATGCGGAACGGGAAATGAACTTTCTCAAAGGCCGTTATGAACCGCTTTTCCGGTTGTCGCACCACACGCTGCGCAAATTCGACGCGGCCGGCAGCGAAACGACCAGCGTCCACACCCCGCAGGAGGATTTTCTGGACGTGGAGTGGGAATTCGTCGCAGGAGGCATCGAATCGCCCCACGTGCGCAAACTGCTCAAAGACTGGACGGCCGACGAAAAGGCGCTCCCCACGCTGGCGATCTGCGGCAACTCCGCACCGGAGAACGTCGCCGCCGCACTCTACCTGCCGCAACCGCTCTACGACCGGCAAGTTCCGATCTTCGTCTATCAGAAGGAGACGGCCACCATTCTCGAAATCGCCCGCCGTTCGTCCCGTTACCGAAGCGTATATCCGTTCGGCATGATGTGCGAAAGCTACGACGCCACACTCAAACAGCGCATCCGCAAGGCCAAACGCATCAACTACGTCTACAACCATTTCACCGATGCAAAAAAAGCAGCGAAAAAAGCAGCGGACGAACTCAACGAAAAGTTCGACTTCAAAACTTTCGCAGCCGGATTCGAAATTGCCGATTGGCCAGACGATAAGATCGACAAATACTGGAACGATCAATCGCTGGCGTTCCAATGGTCGAACATCTACGCCGCCAACGCCATCCCCGCCAAACTCCGCTCGCTGGGTATCGATCCCTGCCGTCCGCATCCGCTGGACGGGCAGGAGGTGGAGACGGCGGCCCGTGTGGAACACAACCGCTGGAACGTGGAGCGGCTGCTGATGGGTTACCGTCCGGCCACCACAGCCGAACGGGAGCGGGCGAACGACGACGACGAATATAACGAAATGTTGAAAAAAAAGTATTTCATCCATATCAATATCGCCCCTTATGGGGAGATTCCCGAAGAAACCAAAGAAAACGACCGCATTCTGACCCGCTTCCTCTACCGCGTAGAACAGTGATCCGCTCCTCCGGTGCAAGCCCCGAAACGTCCGTGCGGCACGTTCCGGGGCTTTTGCGTTCCGGCCGCTGCGGCCGCCCCACTCGGACAACGGATCGACGCCGATCCGGTCACGTATCCGGCAATACCGATTATCCGCCATCTCGTCCGTAAGGCCGGACGATAGTCCCGCCGGTTGCGGCCGGAAAAGGCGGCGCCCTCCACCGGAAAAATCGCATACCTATCCGCAATCGTACCTCCGAATCCGATTCCCGACCGACGCTGCCGGCAGGAAACCCGCACACCGTGCGGAGGGAACGTATCCCCCCGAGACCTAATACTGTACCGTTCCGGTCGCCAGCGGTTCGTCGCTGCGCATCGCAAGCGGGGAGGTAAGCGGAAAAAATCGATATTTCAATAAAAATTCAGTACTTTGTATTGCAAAGTATAAATAATCGTATTATATTTGCAACGACAGAGTAATTAAAGTTTTTTAGATACCCCCTCAAAACAGTACCGTTATGAAAGAGACTGTAAACGTCAACATCGCCTCGCAGGCCTTCACGCTCGACGACGACGCCTACGCCGTGCTTCGCCGCTATCTGGACGACATCCGCCGGCGACTGCCGCAGGAGGACAACAACACGATGGAGGATGTCGAAGCGCGTATCGCCGACATTTTCCGTGAACGGCTTTCGTCGCCGATGATGGTCGTGTCGCTCGCGTCGGTACAGTACGCCATGGAACAACTCGGGCAGCCCGACGACTTCGGCGAATGCCCCTCCGACCGCACGGGCGGCTGCACGGGGGAGCGGATCGGAGAGCCGGAGCCCGCTCCGCGCAAACTCTACCGTTCGCGCAGCGACCGCGCCATTGCCGGCATCTGCGGCGGACTGGCCGACTACCTCCGAGTCGATCCGCTGGTGATCCGGCTGCTGACACTCTTCCTGATCCTCTTCGGGGGCCTCTCGATCTGGATCTACATCATTCTCTGGCTGGTCGTTCCCGAAGAGCCGCAAAGCATCAACACCCGTAAATAATCCCAAAACGATAACGCCATGGCAGAAGACAACGTAAAAGCCCAGATGCGGAAAGGCATTCTCGAATACTGCATCCTCGCGATCCTCTCGCGCGGCGACTCCTACGCCCCGCGGATCATCGCCGAGCTGAAAGCGGCCGAGATGATCGTGGTCGAAGGCACGCTCTATCCGATCCTCACCCGCCAGAAAAACGCAGGTCTGCTTACCTACCGCTGGGAAGAATCTCCTCAGGGGCCTCCCCGCAAATATTACACGCTGACCGAGAAAGGCCGCGAAGCACTCCGCACGCTCGATCAAGCATGGATCGAGATGGTACAGCAGATCGACGTGATCCGTCACGGCGGCAAACCGGCCGAAAACCGATAAACCGATCTCCGAACGAAAGAAAAGACGCTCCGGCTTCACGCAGTCGCCGCACTCCGCACGACGGAGGGTGCTGTCTCCGACGGCGGGCGACGGGACATGACTACCGGAGGCGTCGAATCGCTCCGAAATCACACGCGAAGCATCCGAAACCGACACAAACCTATTACACCATGAAAAAGGCACTCCTTCTCCTCGCCGCGGCAGCCGCCTGTGCAATCGCCCTTCCGGCCACCGCTGCACGCAACAAAACCCTCAAAGGCAGCGGCAAAATCGTCACCGAGACCCGCGACGTCGGATCGTTCCACGCCGTCGAAGCGGGCAGCATCGCCCACGTCCTCGTCGGCGACTACCCCGCAGGCCGCGTGACCGTCAAGACCGACGACAACCTCCTCGTCCACGTGCAGACCTCGGTCGCCGAGGGGACGCTCCGCATCGGACTGGCAGACGTCACGGTGCAAAACGCCGAATTGACCGTCTATGTTCCGGCCGCCGGCATCACACGACTCGACGCCAAAGGCATCGCTGCATTTTCGCTCGAAACACCGCTGGCCGGAATTACCGGATTAAAAGCCGGCGGAGCCGCCAAAATCACGGCCGAACACCCGCTGCAAACCAATGACGCCGCGATCGAGACCAGCGGCACGGCACACATCGCCGTCGAGGCGATGACGGGCACCCTCGAACGCATCTCGGCCACCGGAGGTTCCGTGATCGAACTGAAAGGACAACCGGCAGGCGCCGACGCCGCGATCGAGACCAACGGCACCGCGCACATCGCCGTCGAGGCGATGACGGGCACCCTCGAACGCATCTCGGCCACCGGTGGTTCCGAAATCAAACTGAAAAGCACGGCGACAGGTCGCGCCATCGAACTCCGAGCCTCCGGCACGAGCCGCCTCGTCTGCAACGGAGAACTCCTCTGCGACGACGCTTCGATCGAAAGCAGCGGCGCCGCCCGCATCACGACCCGTGTCAAATGCACGGAGTGCCGGATCGAGAGCAGCGGTACTTCCGCCACGCAGGTGTCGCTCGACGCGACCTCGCTCCATGCCGAGAGCAGCGGAGGCGCCGGCATGACGCTCGCCGGAACGACCCGCGCCTGCCGCATCGTCGCCGGAGGAACCTCCCGCATCGACGCTACGGGACTGAAATCGGAACAGTGGGACACCACGGTCGGGAAATACTCCGCACTCAAACGTTAACCGCATATGAAACGCATCTTTCTATTTTCTACACTTTTCATCCTGCTCGGTCTCGTACCGGCGCAGACCGCCGCACGCGCCCGCACGATCAAGGGATCGGGTGTCATGCGCACCGAAACGCGCGAGGCAGGGCGCTACACGGGGCTGAAAGTCGCCCGCGGCGTCGCGGCGACGATCGTCGAAAGCGATTCGGAAAAACTCGTCGTCGAAGCCGACGAAAAGATCATCGGCTATGTCGTCACGACGATCGACAAACAGGGCGTCCTGCTGCTGACGATCGATCCCGAAATCGACAACATCCGCGACTGCGACGTCCGCATCAGCGTACCCAAACCTGAGGTACTGCAAAGCCTGACGGCCACCAGCGGCGGTCGGGTCACCTGCCGAACCGTCGTAAACACCCCGACGCTCAACGTCCGCACAACCAGCGGCGCACATGCCGAGATCGCCTGCGAGGGCGACGGCTGCACCCTCTCGGCCACCAGCGGCTCCGAAATCAAGGCCAATCTGGCCGTAGGCCGGTGCGCGATCGAAGCGCACAGCGGAGCCGAAATAAATGTCAAGGGAGTGGCCGAGGAGTGCAAAATCAACGCCATGTCGGGAGCCACCTGCAAGGCCCGCAATCTGCTGACCCGGCGTACCGAAGCGCGCGCTTCGTCGGGCGCTTCGGTGCGCATCACCTGCTCCGAGACGCTCGAAGCCGCCGCTTCGTCGGGCGGAAGCGTCTCCTACTGGGGCGACTGCCGGCTCGTCGGTTTCAAAAAGAACCTGACAGGATCCGTCACCCATAAACGATAACCGCCATGAAAGAGGTCAAAAAATGCAGTATTTCGGGCATCGCCTTCACGCTCGACGCCGATGCCTACGCCCTTCTGAGCCGCTACCTCGACAGTCTCAAAGCGACCTACGCCGAGACGGCCGACGGCGACGAAATCGTCGCCGACATCGAGGCGCGCATCGCCGAACTGATCCTCTCGCAGCAGGAGAACTCGCGCGTGGTGGAGACCCCGCTCCTGCGACAGATCATCTCGCAAATGGGAACGGCCGAGGACATCTCGTCCGAAAGCGAAACCGACGCAGCCAAAAAGCAGCCGCGCATCCCGCGCCGTCTCTACCGCGACACCGAGAACGCCCGCCTGGGGGGCGTGTGGTCGCTGGTTCGAATCCAGTCACCCCGACTGATGAAAAATCCTTGATATTCAATCGAATATCGAGGATTTTTCTTTTGTGGTATATAGCCCGAAAAGTGGCGGTGGTACACAAGTGGTACATAAATGGTCGCTATCCGAAAATTTCAATCTCAGTCGTTAAGTATTTGGTTGTTGGGTGGTTGCTGTATTTGAGCCTATACAGTCGTTCCCAACAGGCAGATAATGAATTTTATTGGGTTCGCGATTATATGAGCTGTAATCGCGCCGCAGCATCTTCTGTTCTGACGAAATAAAACGACCTGCCAATATGTTTTGGCAGGTCTTGCAAATTTACTCTGCCGATGTCCCGATCAGCAGCAGAATCGAATAGTCGGTTTCAGCCAGTTTTGCATCCGTGCCGCAGCCCCAGACGATATTTACTTGCGGGGCAAATTCGTGAATGACAGTTAAGAGGCTGCATAGGTCGTCGAAACTAATTTCCGATGCGGGATGATAGCTTACTTTTACAACCACGTCGAGGTCGGCTTCGATGTGCAGGGCTTCTAATTCGGTGCGGAGTCGCTCCGCCAAGACGGGCATTGCACCCTCGACCGTAATAAGGGCACAAGATGCCGCGCTATTCAAAATGCGATCGAAATCGTTCCGGACGATTGACACCATGTCGTCTTCCGATGCGCTGAATTGGATGTCGAGATAGTGCCTGATTTCTTCTTTGGTTTTCATGTGATTTTGTTTTTGGGTAATACATTCCGGCTGTGAATACGCAGGTCGTTTCAAGTGCTATGTACTGGAGACCATCATTGCGGCTTGCATATTTAAGTCCTATACATTGGCTCGAAATGGACGGTTAATGAATTTTATCGAGTTCCCGACTACATGAGCCGTAATCGCGCCGCAGTATCTTCTGTCGGGATTTAACAAAGCGACCTGCCGGGTTGCGGCAGGTCGGGACAACTAAGAACGGTCGGGATAAAGATTCGGAAAGGATGTGGATAACAACTTACAGCTATGTGCTTTATCCGCGACTGGAATTGTATACGAGATTATTCTATTTTCCGATAAAGGGTTTTGAATTCATACCTTATTTCATAAGTTTCGTTCAGATCGAATAATGCTCGTTTCAAAATTTTACCTAAAATGGTTTTTTGAGTATTCCTATTGGGATAATGTGTTGTGATCGCGTTCAATGGTTCGGTGTTTTCCCAATCGACTTGATTTTCGCCGACTAAATTTTGTGCAGTAAACCATGTGTCTGCGGAGTAATTCTTTTCCTGTAAACGCCTGATTAGGTAGTCTGCAATTTCTTGGCGATTTTCAAGATTTGTTTGCCAAAGACAGCTATGTAATTCTTGACGTTGCCTATTATCACCAAAATAGATTAGTGCCATAGCTTAAAATTCGATTTCTTCGATAATTTCGAATAATTCTTTCCAAGTTTTCGTGTCGTATGTAGTTTTGCAATCAATCGGCACTCCAAGATAGCTGTACTTATCAGTACAATCCATACCACGAAATGTGGTGGATAGAATAACCGGAGGAGCAATTGCTTTGCAATATACTTTAGTGAAGAGCAAAGGTTTCGCATAAAAACGATTGAAGCCATTTGCAAAAGCGAGTTCACCTATTTCTTTTACTCCATTTCCAATGGTCAAATACCCATTAAAACCAGTACAATAACAAAAAGCCTCCTTTTCTATATTAGTTACTTGATCGGGAATAATAAGGTTGCCAGAAAAACCAAGGCACCGATAAAAACAGCCACTTGAGATAGTCGTTATTCCCGTTCCTAATGTTAATGAGGTGAATCTGCTACATCCGTAAAAAGCTTCACTTCCAATAAATGTAACATTATCAGGGATAATAAGATTCCCGATTAGTTTTGAACAGCTATAAAAGGCTTTACTACCTATACTTTGTAATCCATTAGGTAATATTAAGTCGCCAGCCAATGACGTGCAGCTTTCAAAGGCTGAAACGCCAATCGAAACAACGCTTGATGGTATATCGATAGATGTAATTTGGCTTTGATAAAACGCATTGTCCGGTATGGCTTCCAAATTCAGCGGTAGAATGACCGTCTTAATTTTGCTGTTCTTAAAGCAACTGGATGGAATGGTCGTATTGTCGATTTGTGCCAGATCGACGGATTCCAATGCGGGCATGGTGCGCATGAAATCGTAATCGAACGTGTTGAGTTTGCCCGTCAGTTTCAATCCGATCAATTTCTCTTTTTCATCGGCGGAAATGTAGTTTTCCAATGTTCCTGCCGTTTCGACATGGACCGTTTTATATCCTGAGGCCTTTTGTGCGAACAGAATGCTTTGTGCTACCAATCCGCTATCGTCTTTCAGGTTGACGGTCGAATAACGATAGGTCGTGTTCGGATTGGCTTGGGCGGTAAAGGTAAGCGTTTCCGTATGCGTCGCTGCACGTGTCTCGGCAACAGACAGCCAAACACGATCGGCCTCCGGAATTTCCACCGTATAGGTTACATTGGTTTCCACTTTGACCTGCACGGTTTCACCTTCTGCGGCAATCTCCACGGTATCTGTCGAAACGATAATGACGCTTTCGACAAAATTGATAATGCGCATGATGGTATTCGTTCCTTTGGAGACAAATACCAAGATGCGGCTTGCTTCGAGGTCGGCCGACGGTGTTGTAACGATGATTTTCCCGGATCGGTAATCTGTCGGTGAAACAGACGCCTTATAGAGGTCTTGCGCTACCACCTCGATTTGTGTTGTTTCATCCGCTCCGATAATCGTATATTCGATTTCATAGGTTTTTCCCGGCAGGACATTGATGGATTCCGTATTGCTGAATGTGATATCCAATTTTTCGGATGGCGTTGCTTTCGGAATCGTAATCGTGCTGTTGTCATTCAAGGTGAATATAACGCTGTCATCGGTTTCTTCGACATCCTTGAAGATGCCTCCGGCTTGTCCCGGCTCGCCCTGTTCTCCTTTATCGCCCGTTGCCTTGCCGAGCTGTGTCCACGATGCACCGTCGTTATAGGAAATGTACCAGTAGCCGTCCTCGATTTTCAATTGAGGCGTTATGCCGTCTTTTCCATCCTCTCCGGGCTTGCCATCCTGCCCGTTCTCGCCATCTTCGCCGGGTTTGCCGTCCTGTCCATCGTTGCCATCCTGTCCCGGCTTACCATCTTCTCCATCCTGACCGTCGCGGCCTTCTGCTTTTATCTTGTTGCCGGAATCATCCGTCAGCCAGTCGCCGTTAAGCGTCCAGTAATAGATTCCGTCGGCATCCTGCTTTACTCCGATAACCGGGGTAGAGCCGTCTTTCCCGTCTTCGCCGGGTTTGCCGTCCTGACCGTCTTTTCCATCCTGTCCGTTGTAAATCGTAATCGGTGCGCTTTGGGTAAAGGAAATGGTGTAACCAATTGTTTCTCCATCCTTGGTAATGGGAACGACGCTGGTAATGTAGTCTTTGTTTTGAAGGGCATTGACAAGGGTTTGCAGGGATGAAATGTTGGTGTTCATCTGCTTGCATAATTCTTCGAGTTTTGCGACCCTGTTTTCGAGGTCGTCCACGCGTCCGGTCAATGCCGAATCATCGTAGCTTTCCCCGCAACCGAACAGAACGGAGGCGAGTAGTAAGGCAAGTAATCTTTTCATGGAATTGGATTTTATCGTATTAGTGTTCGTGTTTTCCAGAAGGACTGAGCGTACATCCGCCATAAGCTGTTGACCCACAATATACACATCGACCGTACCCGGATTCGTGTTTATGCTTTTTTGATGGACTGTTTATGCAGCCTCCATAAGCCGTTGACCCGCAATAAACACATCTGTCACCTATCTGCTGGTGTTCGTGTTGCCCATGCGGACTGTTCATACATCCGCCAAAAGCGGTGCTACCACAAAATTTGCATTTACTCATAGCAACAAAGAATTTTGTTGCCATCCAACTCCTATATGGCTGGTCAGTAGAAAAAAAGAAAGTGTGGAGTTGTTCTCTGTTTATCTGATAAGAGGTTCTGACAAAACCTAAGACGAATAAACATAACACAATACCCCACACCTGTCAGTATGGGGTAGGCAGTCCGTGATGGACTGTAATAATGACACATACTGAAACAGATGATGAGTGTTGTCGTTATCCTCGTCTTGGTTGAAACTGTCAGATTTCTTATCAAGGACAAAAGCGAAACACCTTCATCAATATGTACGCCGCTTGTACGGCATTGCAAATATAGGAAAATGTTTTAACTTTCGACAACACTCGGCAGGGTATTGTTTGGCGAAGGTCGGCAAATTATGTTTTGGGTATAATCTACGCACGTGATAAATATAACAAAAGAAGCCGGAATCTGTGAATAGGATTCCGGCTCCATTGGTCGAATGGTTGGTCTACTTGAATGTTACACCATATTTTTGGCAAATATAAAAAAAGGTTGCTATTTGAATCTTTTTATAATTGTGTTTCAGGCATTGCCGATATTGCTTTGCGCATTTGTCCGGATCGTAGTTCGGATGTAAACTGCTAACGGCTTGGAATAGCGGCAATCCCTTAACGCCATATTCAGAGGCGAGTGCGCATCCGATGTCGAACCATTCGTTATAGTTTCGAGTGATGTCTATTCTTTTGCGTTTCAGTTTATGGATGAGAATTATTACTCGTTCATAAGTTTTATGCCGCTCGGCTACCGTTTTTGAGGAAACGGGACGCTCTGAATATATTTGTTGCAATGAAATTTCGTATTCTCTATTTACTGTTTTTGAATATGCTTTTGCTTGGGTATTAAGATAGGCCTGTCTATCGTAGCTGACAATTCGTAGACGAGTTACATCCATACAACTTCGGTCTGCTTTTAATCCTGTTAGGTTTTCGATTTCGATCATGAGAGAGTTAAGATGTTCCCAATGTTTGGTGGGATCTGCAATACGAAATATCAGGTAAATGCCATGACCGCTTAATGATAATCCGCCATAGACTAAACTGTCGAAATGGTCGGCAATAATTTTGATTTGTTTATGCCACTCCGTTCCACTTCGTGGGTTGTTGGGGTCTGCGTCAATATCAATGCAGACCATGCAACTATGGCGGAATAAATTTTCCTTGCACCGTTTCCCTCTAAATAATCCGCTGGGAGTGATCGCAGGTAAATTGCGTTTTATGGCTTGCCGTTTTTGAGGGTCTTTACATTTTCTGTATGCAATGACTCTATCTTTAAACCGCGTCATTACCAGCCAATAAATTAATTTCCCATATGCGGCAGGCTGAGGTGTGTAGCAGTTTTTGAAGGCCGAAATATAAACCTTTTGAGTGAAAGGGATGATTTCAACACAATCGTTGTTTACTTTCTGATTATAATTTATTTTTTCATTTTTCATGTGTTTGATTTCTTATTTTAGGGGGTTTCTATTTTTTTTGTAAATTGGCCTATATTTGTATTATAGGCCAATTTTTTCGATGCGGTTTTGAGTCAATTCTATTCTGTTTTTGCCTCTTTTTTGCGCGGCCTCCCACCCTTTTTGCCATACGGTGCGCCTAATTTCCCGAATGATTTACCAGCCATGCCTGCAATCTGTCTTTTCTTTTGTGCTTTAATGAACGGTCGAATCGTTCGCAGGATTCCTAATACAGGTTTAGGGAGGTCCTCATTTTTTATATTAGTGAACGCATATTCAACAATTGCCTTAAAGGCTAAAAATTGATTTTCTTTTGATAAAGTCTGTATTGAATTATAATATGAATAATAGAATCGAAAATAACTTTTGTCAAGGTCATCATCAGTATCAATATCAGTTTCCGCTGTTTTTGTTGAATCTTTGAAGGCTTCCTCGAACGTCGGAACTGGAGCATATATTCCGGCCCTTAATATTTGCTTCGGAGGTTGTGGTTTCTTAATATCGTTGTTCATGATCTGTGAGTGGTTATATTTTCGATTCGGTAATTACACTCTTGTTCAATAGAGGGGCAGGTATTCTGCTTCATCCATTCTTCGACTTCCTGTCGGATGAATACAAGGCGTCGTCCACCATGGGCGGGCTTATGAAACGGGATAAGTCTCCGATGCGTAAACTTATAAATACTGGCTTTCGAATAGCCCGAGAGTTTAACTACCTCATCGATACACATTACATCGGAGCGAATCGGCGCAGGTCGGAATTTGAGATTAAGAGAGAGGTAAAGCTCTTTGAACTGTTTTACAGTAAGAGCTGCGATGGGAAAATCATCCCCGAATTTTGAGAAGTAATTGTTGTGCATAAGCTTAAAAATTTAAGTTATGCACTCCTAATACGAATGGATATTTTGACGGTATTTTGATTTTATTATAAATATTTCTTATAAATATTAATTATCAATATTTTGTGTATTTTTTATTTTGAAGGGTTTATATCGTTTTTTATGGATTAAACAAAAAAATATGACTGAAAAATGTCAGTCATATTATATTGATTATTAGTAATTTTCGAGATGTGGTGTAGAAAAAGATACTATTGGCTGAAGTTTTTTTACTTTTTTTATGCGGTTCTCGTGTTGTTTATATAATTTATCCTGTTATGTGAATTTTATATCCTGCTATATAAATCTGTGCCGGCGGAATATGTTTTCTAATTCTCTGAAAATACATTTGTCTTTTGGGCTATGGTTGGCAACAGCTTTAACTTTGTTTGTCATATGCCAGACCGTGTTATAGGAGTTGATCTTCAATTCGGTCATGAGCCATTTAACAGATACTTTTCGGGGGTAAAACGATATTGCATAAATGACATAGCACCATTTAACTAAATCGATGCGTGTCTTGAAAAATATTGTCTCTTGCAGGGCAGACCACTGTGTACTGCAATGATGACAAAGAATATTTTTTAAAGCGTATTTGCTTCTGCTGTGGGTATTGAATCTTTTGCATTTAGGGCAATATGTTTTCTTCCAAATTTCATCGTAAATTAGGTCAAGGATGTCGTTTTCAGAACCTACTCTTTCTGAAAAATCATCGTAATCTACTATGTCGTCGTACATTAGGATCCAAAATAATTTTGTAACTTGATTATGCCGTCCTCGTGCTTTTGTGGATTTTTTCCTTTCAGTTTGCGGATGTTCAGAAGCTTCCATTGAATCGACGGATAATGCTGGAAATCCCGGTATTCCGATGCGTCCCAATCCGGTGTCCCGTCCTCGAATCCGAGTAAAAATGTTTTGTCGGTCGGTGTCAGATGGTGGTTGATATACTCGACCAGTCGGCGGCGGGTCGCTTCGTACTGCTCATAGGTGAACGGCGTCGAGGACATTCCTTCGAACTGGTTGGTCAGGGCGTTGCGCTGGTCGTTGAAATTGGGGTTGAGCGACTCCAAGATCGGGCGGTCGCTTCCCAGCAGGCAGAAGATGAAACCGCGCTTGATCTGGTCAAAGTCTTTGATATAATCGAGCATCAGACTTACATCGAACAGGTCGCGCGGGTGCTGGCGGTCGAGTGCCGCCGTGATCTTGCCACCGTAGAGTTGTGACAGCGGAACGATGCGGGCTCTGCAGAATACGCCGAAATCTTCTTGGGCGAGATCGCATAAGGGCAATTCGACGGGCGGTGCGATGATGCCTCGCTTCACGTCGTTTACCTCCACTTTGACGAAATGCCCGTTATGGGTGCAGATCAGTTTGTTAGGAACTTCGCGTACCGCAATGCCCGGTATCGCGGCCTCGATTTTTGCCTTTATCGCTTTCAGCCGTTCTTTGATATGGGCGAGACTTGCTTCTCGTGGCTCGACGGGAATATAAGTCAAGTCGATGTCCACCGAATATCGCGGCAGATTTTGCACGAACAGATTGATTGCCGTGCCGCCGTGAACGGCAAAACATTCTTCCGCCGATATAATCGGGATAATGCGGAGCAACAGCCGCACGCGCTCTTTGTACTCTTGATTAATCATTTTTCAGTTCTGCCGGAATAGTGATTTGGTATTTCTTATCGTAAACGCCTCCTTTGGCGATTACCCGCTTGCCACTGCCGAGGTCTATTTTGTCGAGGTTGAGGGCCCCGAACCACGCATGATGGGCCTTTTCGGCCATAAAGAGGAACAGCCGCTTCACTTTGACGGAACGGCACTCCTCCAACAGTCGTTGCACATTCTTTGGCGGGAGTATCGACAGCATTTCCATCACATAATAGAGGTCGGTAATGTCGTAATATTGCGGAGCGAGGTGCAGACACTCCATAAATGCCCGTTCTGGGGTAGAGATCGGCAACTCGAAAACCCCTTGTCGGGTGGTGGTGATTCCGGTGTCGGAATTGAATATTTCGGTGGTAAACAGCCGGAGCGTAACTCCCCAGTCGTATTTTCTGAACCAAAGCGGTAAATACTCCTTTTGTGGCGCAGACAGCGAAACGGTTGGCCTGCCCATCGGGAGGTAGTGCGAATATCCGTGTATCTCCAATGCCGACATGGCTCCGATTGTCAGATGTTTGTCAGCCTGTGTATTGAGGCTGTATATGGCTCCGTATAACGTCGGCGTATCGCCCGTGCGGATCATTGCACCCGTGCCTATGGGGGTCAGCCAAGCGGATTCGACGTATCTGTGTTGGGTGGAATGCGGTATGTTATTTTGCTTCATCCACGAGGTCAGATACACGGCTCCAGCCGGAACCTCTTGCAGTAATTGGTTTATTTTCGACTCGTTTTTTACGCTCATAGCGCAAATATACAAAAAATATTAAACCATTGTTGGCCTATTACAAAACTTTTGCTGCCTCGTTGATTACCTTGTTGTCGAAGCTGTCGAGGTAGGTGTTGGTCGTCTCAAGGTCGGCATGACCGAGCATCTGCGAAATGATTTCGCGCGGGATTTTATTGTATTGCAAGGTCATTGCCATTGTATGACGGCTTACATAGCTGGTCAAATGATAATCGATGCCGAGTTCTTCGGCCAACGATTTCAAATATTTCTGATATTTGGCGTAACGGCTTCGGATGTGGTTGTATAGCTTCTCGCCCGTATAGCCGGAACAAGTGATGATCGGTAACAAATAATTTTCGACGGTTGGCGAGGCAGATTTCAGCCGTTCGATCAATCCCTGAATCTCCGGCGTAATGTGGATTCGGATGGCAGTTGCGTTCTTTTGGTGCTTGATTTTGTTGCGTTTGTAAACGATATAATTCCCGTCAGCCAGCCGTTGAATATGATCGGTCGTAAGGTAGGCCATATCGACGAACGACATTCCGTAGCAGTAGTAAGAAAAAAGAAAGAGTTGCCGGGCGTATTCGTTTTGGGGATTCTGTGCGGGCGTATCTTTGAGTTTTTGCAAGTCTTGAGGCGGGAGGTAGCGTTTCTCGGTCGCTTCTTCCAACTTGGCAATCTCGAAGCCGCCTTTGACGAAAGGATAGGCCGCTTCCGAACCGACGCCTTCTCGTTTCGCTTGATTCAATATAGCCCGCAATGCCTTGAAATAATATTTACGGGTATTGCCCTTGCAACCCCGCTTTTGCAGGAATGTATCGAAATTGCGCACGTAACGCAGGTCGATGTCGGAAAACAGCCGTTGATTCAACTTGCCGTCATAATATTTGAGCAGTCGAAGCGTTTCGAAATAGCATTTGGCGTTGCCCGTGTGGCCGGTATCCCGCAGTGTTTGAATATGGCTTTCGAGGTATGCGCAGAATTTGCCCTGCTTGGAGGGGTTCAAAAATGTTTCCTCAAATTGATTCAGCGTCCAGTCGATGCCGTCTATCTCGAACTTCTCGATAATCTCGCGGGCGCGGGCCTTGACCTTGTCCAGAAAGGCATTGTCCTGAATGCGTTTCTTATTGGCCTCCCGCTGTTTTTCGCCTTTCAGATTCCGTTCGATGGTAAGTCGTTCGGCCGAATTGTCCCAATAGGCCGGATCAACGTATAATTTCAGACTGATGCGCTTGCGACTGCTGTTTTTAGTGACGCATAATTGGAGAATGTGATACCCCATTGAATTGGGTTTGTATTTCCGTAAAACGATGCGAACCGAATAGGCCATTTCCCGATGCAAAATAATTGGTGGTACAAAAGTGGTACAAGAAAAATCGCAATAGATGACAATAAGGCAAAATCGCAATTCTCTGTACGTGATGTAAATATACTAAAATAAAGTTAATTACGTTTATCGGAAAAAATAAATTTCTCCTCTGGGCGGGGTGTGCGCCGGGCTGGGGCGTTACTTCGACGTCGACGCCACATGGGTGCGCCTGACGCTCTTCGCACCGCTGCTGTTGTTGATCCTCGTCGAGGTACTGCCCTTCTCCGGCACCCTCTCGACCTTCTTCTCCAACCTGTTCGGCGTCTTCGTACTGGGCTACTTCATCATGTGGTTCGCCGTGCCGGCCGCACGCTCCGCGCGGCAGAAGCTCGAAATGGAGGGCGAGCCGATCACCGTGCGCTCGATCCGCGAAAAAACCGTTCGGGACAGCGAGACGAACAGCGACGTGAAATCGATCGTAGCCCGCGTGATCTACGCCCTCGGACAACTGGCGCTCATCGTCATCAAGATCTTCATCGGTTTCTTCATCTTCGGTCTGACCTTCGCCGCCTGCATCCTCCTCATCGTACTCTTCGCCCTGATCTTCGGCGACCCGGGCAGCAGCGGAACGCTATCGATCGCAGGCTGGACGATGACGACCACGGCCATGGGCGTCATGGGTCTGCTGACGGTGCTCATCCCGCTGCTGCTGCTCATCTACATCCTCTTCTGCCTGATCGCTTCGCGCAAACCCAGCGGGCGCGCCACGCTGATCGTCTTCCTGCTCTGGATCCTGACGATCGTCGCTACCGGCGGACTGATCCTGCGGGAGTACGGCGGCGAACAGCGGCACCGCCTGCACGAACTCTTCGACGAGGCGCGCGACGAACTCCGCGACAGGGAAATCGACCGTATGCAGGAGTGGGTGGCCGCCGACACCGTATCCGTCATTGCGACCGAACCCGCCCCGCAGACCGCTCCAGCAAGCGATTCCGCACACCGGATCACGATCAAGGGACCCAAGAAACAGAAGGTCGACATCCGCGTGACGGAACACAGCGTCGACATCGATTTCGACGACGAGAGCTACGAATGACGACGGCCGGAACGACCCGTCGCCGCGAAACGGGAGGCCGCACCGGACGGCTTCCCGTTTCGGCATAAAAAAAGCTGTAAAAAAGAGCGGTATTCATAAATTATTTTACTAACTTTGTCCCGAAGTGATAATACTCCTTTCGCTATGGCAGCCATCAAATGCATCGGTATCCTGACCTCCGGCGGCGACGCCCCCGGCATGAACGCCGCCATCCGCGCCGTTACCCGCACGGCCATCTACAACGGATTTACGGTCAAGGGAATTCTGCGCGGTTACCGCGGTCTGGTGACGAACGAAATCGTCGATTTCCACTCCTCGTCCGTAAGCAACATCATCCAGTTGGGCGGAACGATCCTCAAAACGGCTCGCTGCGAGGAGTTCAAATCGGTCGAGGGGCGTCAGCAGGCCTATGAAAACCTGAAAGCCGCCGGTATCGACGCACTGGTGGTCATCGGCGGCGACGGCTCGCTGTCGGGCGCCAATATCTTCGCGCAGGAGCACGACATTCCCATCGTGGGGCTGCCCGGTACGATCGACAACGACCTGGGCGGTACGGACGCCACGATCGGTTACGACACGGCGCTCAACACGATCATGGAGGCCGTCGACAAACTGCGCGATACGGCGTCGAGCCACGAACGGCTCTTCTTCGTCGAGGTAATGGGACACACGGCCGGATACCTGGCCCTCAACGGTGCGATCGCCACCGGTTCCGAAGCGGCCATCATCCCCGAAATGGACACGGAAGTCGACCAGCTGGCCGAACTCATCAGCCAGGGTTTCCGCAAGAGCAAGAACTCGGCGATCGTCATCGTGGCCGAAAACCCCAAGACGGGCGGCGCCACGGCGCTGGCCGAACGTGTGAAGAAGGAGTTCCCGCAGTACGACGCGCGGGTGACGATTCTGGGCCATATCCAGCGCGGCGGCTCGCCGACGGCCGTGGACCGCATCCTCGCCTCGCGCATGGGCGAAGCGGCCATCGAGGCCATTCTCGACGGGCAGCGCAACGTGATGATCGGCACGATGAACGGCAAGATCGTCTACGTGCCCTTCGCCAAGGCCGTCAAGCACGACAAGGGCATCGACCGCGGCGCGCTGGACCTGGTAAAGATACTGTCGATATAGAAACAACACCCCTAACCCGAACAAATGAAACGCGTCATCGGCATCGGCAACGCCCTCACGGACATGCTGGTCAACCTGAAAACCGACTCCGTGCTGGGGAGGTTCAAATTAGCCAAGGGCTCGATGAGCCTCGTGGACACCAAGCTGCAAACCGAAATCTCGAAATCGGTGGCGGGACTCCCCTATTCGCTCTCACTCGGCGGATCGGCCGGCAACACCATCCGGGCCATGGCGCAGCTGGGATGCAGCGTCGGCTTCATCGGCAAGGTGGGTCCCGACACCACGGGCGATTTCTTCGTGCAGGCGCTGGAGAATCTCGGCATCGAGCCGGTGATCTTCCGCGGCAGGGAGCGTTCGGGCAAATGCGTGTCGCTGATCTCCGCCGACGGCGAGCGCACGATGGTCACTCACCTGGGCGCGGCGCTGGAGCTCTCGGCTCCGGAGATCGAACCGGCGATCTTCGAAGGCTACGACTGCCTCTATGTCGAAGGCTATCTGGTGCAGAACCACGAACTGATCCTCAAAGCCGCCCGCACGGCCAAGGAGTGCGGACTGAAAGTCGCCATCGACCTGGCGAGCTTCAACATCGTCGCCGAAAACCTCGAATTCCTGCGTAACCTTGTCAGGGACTATGTCGACATCGTTTTCGCCAACGAGGACGAAGCCAAGACTTTCGCCTGCGAGGCGGAGCCGCTGAACGCCCTGCAAGCCATTTCGAAGCTGTGCGAACTGGCCGTGGTCAAGATCGGCATCAAGGGGGCGCTCATCAAACAGGGCGACGAGGTCGTGCACGTGGGCATCATGGCCGCGGCCAAGCGCGTGGACACCACCGGAGCCGGGGATTTCTACGCCGCCGGATTCCTGGCGGGGCTTTGCGACGGACTTTCGCTGCGCCAGTGCGGCACGATCGGCGCCATCACCGCCGGCAAGGTGATCGAGGTCGTGGGCACGACCTTCGGCGAGGAGGGCTGGAAGGACATCCACCGGCTGGTGAACAAGGTCAAGAACGAAAAATACCTTTTCTGATACGAAAGCAAGTGTGTGTGTGTTGGAACAAAGTAGAGATTTTTAGTGTCAATTTTACGGCATAAAATACTGTCGGGATGAGAAAAACATGGACCACATTCAAAACAAAGGTCAGGAACCGACTCGATTTTATCCGCTACGGTCAGAAGATCGGCTATATCAATATCATCACGATCACCATTGACCTCACCATTTTGACATACTCGATCATCGACTACCGCACCCTGATAAGCACCGACAACCTGTTTCTTTTTCTGTTCCTGATCTTTACGACCCTCGTATGGCAGACCATCTGTTTTATCAGGAATTTTTATGCCTATACGCATAAAACAGCGTATTATAATCTCCATAACATCTGCCAGCAGGGAATACCCGCCATCACTGACGAAGTAAGGGAGATTTACACAGCCGCCCCAATTGATTTTACGGATACGACACTAATATACAGCGACACGGTAAACCACCTGCTACAAAGCGAAAAACCAATACATGCGATGCTTTGCGCCGACAAGGAAAAGCGGACGTTCAAATACATAGAAAACTACCGCAATATCCTGCTGCCGTTCCTCAACGGCAAATGGCACGAGATGAAGAATAAAAACGGCAGTTTCTACAACGAGCAGAAACTGTGCATGGCATCGGAGTTCGGGGAAAGCGGCAACAGTTTGTATGTCAAAGTATGCCGAGGATGTTATTACAACTCGTACCTTACCAATGTAATCTACACGAAAAAATTGTCCCACCAAAGCGGCTGGGGCATGATGCCGCCTGCCAATATTTCAAACTACCCGATACACCGACTCGAAAAGTCAATCATGAGCGACCACATCGGCATCCCCACCTTGGCCGTTACAACGGACGGATATGTCATCATCCTCCACCAAAAAAACAAGGCCCTCACCTCGGCCGACCGACTGACACCTTCGGGTTCGGGCTCAGTTGACTTCCGGGATTTCAGGGCTGGCACCGATTTCCGGGAAACACTGAAAGCCGCGGCGGAGAGAGAGTTGTGCGAAGAAACCGCCCTGCCGCCCTGCCGAATCGGGCACACGGAAGTAATCGGATTTTACCGGGATTTGGGAC
>ERZ773264.1694-NODE-1694-length-24632-cov-4.258697_pt1 | contig 24632 bp, 19 predicted proteins | sample MGYA00511910_ERZ773264 | MGnify/ENA primary metagenome ERZ773264 (study PRJEB29015, sample SAMEA2737739) | human gut metagenome | biome: human gut; feature: human-associated habitat; material: faeces | place: China | collected 2012 ...
TGCTCGCCCACACCTCGCCAGCATTTTTGAAAAATTGCTGGATCAAAAAACTTTTTGTTTGCCTGCGGCTCATAATTAAAAACGTTTTATTGCACGGATTCTATGAATTCGTGCAATTTTTTGTTTACGATGAAATCCGCTGCATCCAGACTGCCGTTTCACAGTTTCCAAATCGATTATAGCGGTTCAATCCATACAGACATTCTGGGTCACGGGTAATCATGTTCCCCTGTTCCCGACAGTTCAATGTCATTTGAATGCCCAACTCCCGCAAAACCGGATTGCTCTCCGAGCAGAGAAAGCCGTATGGATAGGCAAACACCACAGGCTCTATCTGTAATTCCTCTTGAAAACGGGTTTGCAACAAGCCCAAATCAGAAAGCAAGGTATCATGATATTGCTCTTCCGGTTCGTTCTCCTGAATCCGGCAACCGCAGCGGTCTGTATGGCTATGCATTTGATAGGTATGGCTGCCGAGTTCGACCCGCCCAGAATCCAACAGGGCTTGCAAATCCTCCCACGTCAGATAGGAATAGGAATCTTCATGCGGTGATTCCGGAGCGAGTTCATCTGTAAACTGCCCGACCACTGAAACAATTGCACACATATTATACTGCTCGAGCAAAGGCAGGGCAAGGCTGTAATTGTTATAGAATCCATCATCAAAGGTCAGTAGAATTGGCTGTTCCGGCAAATCTCCCGTGCCATTGACATAGCGAATCAGTTCCGCAGCCGAAACGCTCGTATAACCTGCATCGTTTAAATAGGATAAATCAGCTGCAAATGTTTCCGGTCGAATCCGATAATCGCTCTCTGTGCCGGGGGCAATGCTGTGATACATCAGAACGGGCAGAGAAACGGGCGTTTCTGCATGAACGGTTTGCGGACAGCCTTTTGTGAGCAAAAATGCAAGCAGAATCAAACAGCCGTCCAGAATCAAGAACCAGATGCCTTTGTGAGAACGATGCATACGCAGTGCCTCCTTAGCGGATATTCTGTTTATCTTTATGCAGTAATTCGCTGGAATATACGGGAAAAGCAGAGAAATGATGAAATCCGCTTCAGTCATATTGTTACAATCTGCTGCATAAAATAGTGCAAAATGGGTATCATCATGAGGTGATGGCATGAGAAGAAAACGCAGACACAGAAGAAAGAAACGGATTTGGGGCGTGGTAATTTGCCTGTTGGGGATTCTTTGCAGTGTACCAGCTTGGCATGTTTCCGCCGACCCCCAGAAAGAACCAGAATCGCAGTCTGATGCAACAGATACTGCCTTGCAGAATGTCCGAAGTGAAGGGTGTGTGCCGTTGCCGGTCTGGAATCCTTTGCAGGAAAAAGCAGAACAAATCACCATGCAGGCAGCAGAAACGCAGTTGGCAGACAGTGGGCAAGTGGAACATCCGAGCGTAGATGCCAGCGTTGTCCCGTACCCGACCAGCTGGAACATTCAGGAAACGTGTGATGTGATTCGTACCACCTATGAAGATTATACGGGAGATGCCTTTTTTACCTTGCCGAATGGAGGCATGGTAAAAAATAAGACCGACCATTCCAATGCAGAGTTGCTTGCAGAAAGCGAACTGCCGCCAGCGTTTCGGATTGCAGTCAACGACCAGCCGCAAGTTTTAATCATGCATACGCATACGACCGAAACCTATGAACCGGAAGGGCGGGAGCATTACGACCCGCAATTTAGCTATCGAACAACCGATTGCAGCAAGAATGTAGTGGCGGTTGGAGATGCGATTACCGCAGAGTTACAGGCTGCCGGAATTGGCGTGATTCACAGCGATGCCGTGCATGATTATCCCTCTTATAATGGAGCATATGACCGCAGTGCAGAAACGGTTCGGGGCATTTTAGCAGAGTATCCGAGTATTAAAGTGGTCTTGGACATCCATCGGGATGCAATTTGCAGCGATACGACTTTAAGTCAGCCAATTGTCATCATAGACGGAAAAGAAGCTGCTCAGATTATGATTATTTCGGGATGTGACGATGGAACGATGAATATGCCGAATTATCTGATGAACTTTCGGTTTGCCTGTCGCTTGCAATCGCAGATGGAGCAGCAATATCCAAATTTTACCCGTCCGATTTTGTTTGACTATCGGCATTATAATCAGGATTTGACAACTGGCAGTCTGCTGATTGAGGTTGGTTCTCACGGAAACACAGTCGAACAAGCTGTATATTCTGGGCATTTGATTGGGAAATCCTTGGCAGAGGTGCTGTTAGATTTGAAATAATCGGCACACAGGGAGCAGAAAGGAGCAGGAAACTTGAAACAACGGACAAAAAAATGGCACTGTCTATTTCAGTACGGTGCACTCTACTTGTTATTGCAATTCTTTTTGCTGGCATATTTACAGGTTGCTTGCCAGTCAGAGAACGCCTTGCAGCGAGAGCCGAGCGTTCGGGTGGCGATTACCGAGCAGAATGCGGAATCCTTACAAGTATCGCTCTTGCAGAATACCTATACCATTCCCACACAAATACAGAAAACAACGCTACCTATTCCAGTTTTTGCACCGGAGGATGGTTGTCTGCTGTATCTGTTCTGGGAGTTGCTGCAATCCGGCAAAATTTGAAAAACAGAAGAAATGCACCGCCTGTTTCAGTACGGTGCACATTGCTTATTAGGCAGAGAACGCCTTGCAGCGAGAGCCGGGCGTTCGGATGGCAATTACCGAGCAGAACGCCGAAGCCTTGCAAGGTTCGCTCTTGCAGAACACCTATCGCATCCCCACACAAATACAGGAAACAACGCTGCCCGTTCCGGTTTTTGCAACAGAAGATAGCTGCCTGTTGTATCTGTTTTGGAAGCTGCTGCAATCAGGCAGGGTTTGAATACATCGGCGGCATGGAATCCTCCAGCTGCTGAATCGACTTTGCATAAGTATGATAAAAGCGGTTCAATTCGCCCCGATAGATGAGGTGGGCATCTGAAATATACCGCAAGTCGTCCGGTGTGTGCAGGGAAAGGGGTTTGTTCAGTCGTACACCGGACTGTGCAAGCAGGGTTGCCACAAACTGAGAACAGTGCAGCTTGTGTTTCCTCGACCAGCGAATCCGCAGGAAAGTTGTGCCAAGCCCCAGCACATTGTAAGAAAACATGGAGCGGTGGTTTTTGAAATACGCTAGGTTTTGTTCAAATTCCTGCTTTTTCTCTTTGGTCACGGGAATTGCATAGATTTCGCAGGGAATGACCAAAAATCGCCCCAACGTGCCCTCGCCGACAATTTCCTGATTGAATCCGGCAGGCAATGGGAAATGAATGTGGTTTCTGCAAAAGCTATACATTTCTTCCAGTGTCAAATCCAATGCTACCGAGGCATGGTTGTAAGGCTTTCTGGTAAAAAAATGCAATACTTTTGCGACGGATGTTCCGGTTTGCATCAGCAGAACGAAGATGTGATCCTGCATTTCTCTCACTCCTAAAAAATTGTTTACAAAATATCCGATATTATTATAGCACAATCCCTTGACAAATGCAAGAGGGTGTGCTATAATATAAAAGGTTCGTGAGATGAATGTAAAATATGCGCCTGTAGCTCAGCTGGATAGAGTGTCAGACTCCGACTCTGAAGGTCGTGCGTTCGAATCGCATCAGGCGTACCAAATACACATCTTGCGTCCCTCCCCATGAGGGATGTCAAAAAGAAATAGGGGTATAGCTCAGCAGGTAGAGCAGCGGTCTCCAAAACCGCGTGTCCCGAGTTCGATTCTTGGTGCCCCTGCCAAGGAAAAAGTCTTATCAGATTCTGATAAGACTTTTTTTATTACTCCTGAAAAAGAATCCACCGTCCCGTTTTGCAGGAATCACTCTGCACAGGACGGTTTTCTTTTTAAAAAGTTTACAAAGCGAGAGCAGCTTGAAACCGAACTTCCACTGCAAAAAGTTTTCTCTGTCTGAATCTGTAAAAAATCATGAGTGTTCCGAACGGTTGCCCTCGCATCTTCCTTGAACAAAAACCAATCGGGGCAGCCCATTCTATGAACGGATAACGGAAAACGCAAACGTAGAACAAAAAATACAAAAGGGCAAGATTCAGACAGACGGAAGAACGGGATTATTCCGGCAAGTCAACCTCCAGCAACACCGTGTTGTTGATATAGTCCAAGGCAGTTTGTGCCTTTGCAAGCGTTTCCGCAAGGACTTCATAATCTTTCTCGACGGTTTGGATGTCATAATTGGCATACCGATAGTCAATGATCGCAGCATTTCGATTATATAGTGCATGTTCCCGCTGTTTGGGCAGCAGTTCTTTCATGCGGGACAGCTTTTCCAGCCGATTGGTCAGCTGTGGCAGATAAATCAACATCTGGTCAATGGTCATCTCAAATTCCGGAATGACTGTGGTTGTGTTGAATACATTTAACGTATGTTTCAGCTTGCGGATGTTGGCTTCAATGGCAGCCTGTTCCGCCTGCATGGCAGCATAGTCATATTCCGGTCGGACAGATTCGAGATCCTCCCCCAGAGAAGCAAGAAATGTTTTGGTATTTTCTTCTCGTCTTTGCAGGGCTTTTAGTGATTCATTCCACTGCCGCAGCAGTTTTGCTGCCTGTGCGGATGTCATTTTCATGGAGATGCCTCCTTTATTTATAATATAATTATACGGTTTCTCCCTTTTCAATTCGTTCTGCCAAGTCGCTGAGGTAGACCCAGCGATCCATTTTTTCTGCAAGCTGTTCTTCCAGTGCATCTTTCTGGTCGGATAGCTCCTGCAATAAGACGTAATCAGAAACTGCAGCTGCAATTTTCGTTTCAGTTTCCTGAATTTGTTTTTCCAAGTCTGCAATCACAGATTCAATCGTTTCGTATTCTCGTTGCTCTTTGTAGGAGAATTTCAGCTTCTTTTTTCCGACAAAGGTTTTTTCTTTCTTTTCGGTGGATTTTTTCTCAGGCTCTGCCGGAGCAGTCGGCAGGGCATTTGCTGCATAGTCGCTGTAATTACCGTTATAACGGCGGACGCTGCCATCCCCTGGCAATTCCCAGATTTCCGAAGCCATCTTATCCAAGAAATAGCGGTCATGGGAGATGGCAATCACTGCACCGGAGAAACTTTTCAGATAGTCTTCTAAGATGGTCAGGGTGACAATATCCAAATCGTTGGTTGGTTCGTCCAGCAATAGAATATTCGGGGCAGTCATTAAAATTTTCAGCAGATAGAGCCGTTTCCGTTCTCCGCCGGATAATTTTTCAATGCGATTCCACTGCAATTCCGGCGTAAACAAAAACCGTTCCAGCATGGTTGCAGCCGTAACTGTTCCCTCTGGTGTCTGAATGCGTTCGGCAGTTTCCCGAATGTAGTCAATGACTTTTTGTGTGGGATTCATCGTTTCGCATTCCTGTGCGAAATAGCCGATTTGTACGGTGTCGCCCCATGTAATTGTACCGCTGTCCGGTTGCAGAATGCCGGCAAGCAGTTTCAGCAGCGTAGATTTTCCAGCACCATTTCGTCCAATGATACCGATTCGAGCCGCACGGGGCAGCTGATAGGAAAAGTCCTGCAAGAGTACATTCCCTTGTATGGATTTTGTGAGGTGTTCCAGTTCGATGGTCTTCTTTCCCAGTCGGGAAGAAACCGATTGCAGCTGTAAGGATTCTGTTTCCACGGGTTTTTCCCGATTTTCCAAGGCATAGAACCGCTCCATGCGGTCTTTGGACTTTGTCCCTCTTGCCCGAACGCCTCGCCGCATCCATTCCAGTTCCTGGCGGTAAAGAGTGCGGTTTTTCCGTTCTCGTGCTTCCGCATCGGCTTCCCGCTGAGCTTTCTGCTCTAAGTATTCGGAATAATTTCCACGGGAAACGAACAGGTTTCCACGGTCAACTTCCACAATTTGATTTGTGATGCGATTCAAAAAATAACGGTCATGTGTTACCATGACAATCGCACCCCGATATTTTTTCAGCTGGTCTTCCAAGAATTGTACCGTTTCATAATCAATGTGGTTGGTTGGTTCGTCCAGCAACAGAACATCGCTGGGCTGAATCCATGCCGCCGCAATGCCAGCTCTTCGCCGCTCACCACCGGAAAGCGTGCTGATGTCGCTGTCCACGTTGGAGATACCAAGCTGCTGTAGAATGGATTTGGCTTCAAATTCTTTTGCCGATTTCAAGTCTGCTGGCAGGTGTGCCATGACTTGTTCTAAGATGCTGCCATGTTCTGCAAAATCTGGAATTTGCGGCAGGTAAGAAATCCGGATGCCTTTGGTGCGGATAACCGTTCCGCTGTCCGGTTCTTCCACGCCGGCAAGAATCCGCAGCAAGGTAGATTTTCCCGTCCCGTTGATGCCGACAATGCCGACCCGGTCGCCTTCATTGAGAAAAAACGAAACATCATTCAAGACGGTTCGTTCCAGATAAGTTTTTGAAAGATTTTGTGCAGATAATAAAATCATGCTGGATTCCCTTCTTTTGATGTAAGTGATGCAGGCTCTGCGAGTGGCAGATTCCGGACGCTCTTTCGATGAATCATCGTTCCGCTGACAACAATATGCCGGATGGGTATTGCAGGGTTTTTAATGCGAGCTAATAGCTGCCGCACGCCTTTTTTTGACATTAAATTTATATCAACTGCATATGTAGTGATTGGCGGATTTGACAATTCCGCAAAAATAAAATCATCAAATCCAACAACAGAAATATCATTTGGAATGGAAAAGCCAGCCTTTTGCAGGAGACTGATCAAGATATAAGCAGTCGAATCGCAGTTGCAGGCAAATGCAGTTGGCATTTTAGAGAGTTTTTCGAGAGAGATTGCAATTTTTCCCTCAGCATCTCGGTCAGGCAGCACTTGTTTTTCTGTCACGAGAATGCCAGCTTCCCGCATGGCACGGCAGTAGCCATAGTAGCGGTCTAAAATGCTGCTGGTTTCTTCGATAGAGCCGACAAAGGCAATTTCTCTGTGGCCAGCTTGCAGGAGATGTTTGGTCATGAGATACATGCCATAATAGCCGTCTGAAATGACGGAATCCTGCTGCAATTCTGCTTGAAACGCATCTAAAACTAAGCATGGAACAGAAGCTTGTTCCAGCATCTTATAATAGGAGAGTGAAAATTTTCCTATGACGATGCAGCCTTGAATCCGATTTTCTGCAATCAAACGGGGCATTGTACAGGTTTGTTCAGCGGATTCTGAAATGACTTCCAAAATGCCGATGTGATTGCCCTGTGAAAGATGAAACAGCACACGCTCATACATTGCCCAGTAAAAAGACTGTCCTTTTTCAATATAGCGGTAGGAGGTAATGATACCGATGGTATAGCAGGGCGTCTGTTCCTGCTTATTTTTTTGAAACTGATAGCCCATTTCTACCGCAAGTTTCTGTATTTTTTTCCGCAATTCTTCGCTGACGCCATCTTTTCCCGCCAGTGCTTTGGAAACGGTTACAGTACTGATTTGTAGTTGTTCTGCGATATCGGACATCCGAACGGCTTTTGCCAAGTAAGTCACATCCTTTTGGAATGCAAGCGGAGAAATTACCCCTGCATCCGCATCTTTTTAAATTTAATTTTAACTAAATTATATCAAACCTGTCCAATTTGTCAAGGGCAGCCACCTGCAATTTTAGAAATTTTACAATTCCACAGGCGAATAGCGAGGAAATTAGTTGTGAAAATTAAAAAAATTAGCTAAAAAAGAATCGGCATTTGCAACGAATCACAAAAAATGTGGCTGATAATTGTTGAATATGTGCAAAACAGCCATGTGAAATTTGTTCAGAAAAGAGAAAAGCATGATTTTAGCTAAAAAATAGTTGACATTTACGGAAAAATAAGCTAAAATAAAAGCACAGATTAAGTAAACACGAAACACTAGTACAGAAAGGAATGGTTTCTCATGAAAAAATGGATCGCACTCGCAACAGGATTATCGCTGGTACTCAGCGGATTTGCAGCAGCTGGCTTCCAGCCCAGCAAGGTACAGGCTGCCGACCGGACAGGCTTTGTACAGACTGACGGCACACAGTTTTTGTTAGATGGTTCTACCTTCTATTATGCCGGAACGAACAACTATTACCTGAACTTCAAGCCACAATATGAAGTCGATCAGGTTATGGAAGATGCCGCAGCAATGGGCTTGAAAGTCATTCGTACCTGGGGCAATCTGGATGCCGGTGTCAAGACCGACAAGGTGAACAAAGATGGATACACCGTTTTCACGGACAGCGTAGACGGTTCTGGGGAAAAGGAAGGCGTTTATTATCAGTACTTTGATGCTGACCTTGGAAGACCAGTGGTCAATGAGGGAAAAGACGGCTTGCAGAAGTTGGACTACGCCATCTATAAGGCAGAGCAGGAAGGTGTCCGGCTGCTGATTACGTTCACCAACAACTGGGAAGCATTCGGCGGGATGAGCCAGTATGTAAAGTGGGCACAGCTTGCCGGTGAAAACGTCACAGGGCACGATGATTTCTATACCAACGAAACCATCAAGGGTTGGTATAAGGATTACATTAAAACATTGCTGAATCATGAAAATGTGTATACCGGAGTCAAGTATAAAGATGACCCGACCATCTTCTCCTGGGAACTGGCAAACGAACCACGTTGTGAATCGGATGCCGGATGTGAAAATCATGTTGTAGAAAATTGGGCATCTGAAATGAGTGACTATGTAAAGTCCATTGACTCCAATCATATGTTGGCAGTCGGCGATGAAGGATTTTACAACTATGGTTACAATGATTTTCCGGAGGGCGACCACAAGTATGTTTATCATGGCAGTTCCGGTATGGACTGGCTGAGCCTGATCGACCTGCCAAACATCGACTATGGAACGATTCATATTTACTGCGACCAGTGGGGCTTGACCAAGGAACAGGGAAACTTCTGGTTCAAGAAGCACGGCGAAGATGCAGCAGCTGCAAACAAGCCGGTCATTGTAGAAGAATTTGGCTGGAAGGACAGGAGCGAACGGACAGACGTTTACAACGAATGGTTCGACATCTTCGAGGGCAACACCTATGAGGGTGTTGAATATGCCGGAACGAATTACTGGATGCTGGCATCTCTGACCGGAGATGGAACCCTGTATCAGGATTATGACGGCTATACTGTTTATTATAAGGGCGATGCAAATGGCAACCCGACACAGGATGCTTGCGATGCCATCATGGCACACGCACAGCGGATGGATGCCAAGAATACACAGAACAGCGTTTCCCCAAAGAAAGCAAATTTTGATATTGTAAAGCCGGCAGACATCCAGCTGCGGACAACGATGGAACTGGGCAGCGTTTCCGGTGTACAGTTTGGCGACAAGATGTTGACCGAGGGCACAGATTATACGGTAGAAGACAATGTGATTACGATTTCTGCAAAGGTTCTGGAAGGGCTGGAACTGGGCAATTATAAGATTACCATTTTGACCACCGATGGCAATCAGCCAACTGTTTTATTGAGCGTGATTGACTCCAACGCAGAAACGCAGAAAAAAAGTGTGATTGACAACTTTGAATCCTATGCAGATGATGCAGAATTGGCAGCTGCTTACCACCGGAACAGCAGCGGCGATTCCCTGACGGTTTCTCTGGATGCGGAACATGCCAAGAACGGCAGCTATGCAATGAAGTACGAATATTCCGTTGCAGATGGCGGAGCAGGTTACTGCGGAACGACCAAGAAGCTGAACGGTGCAGATTGGACAGGATTTGACGGTATTCACTTCTGGATTCTATCCGATGGCAGCAATCGGGATACCACTATTCAGTTCATTGATGGAGCAGGTGCTTACTGGGAGAGCATTCAGCATGTGACTGCGGAAACAGGCTGGCAGGAAGTCAAGATTCCGTTCTCCGATTTCCATGTGCAGCAGTGGGGCACTGCCGCTGAAACACCGACATTGAATGGTGTTTCTGAATATTCCATTTATACCGGACAGAATGGCAATCCGGGTACTGGCGTTTGGTATTTCGATGACATCGGTCTGTATCAGGATGGTGCAACCGTTCCAGATGCAGAAGTTGTAGAAAGCAGTGCAACCTTCTCGAAGCAAGCTCCGGCAGATGTGATTTTCACCATCATTACCAATGGGCATGCAGTGACCGGCATTACAGAAGAGGGCGAAGCATTGCAGCAGGGCGTAGACTTTGCCATCAACGGCAGCCAGTTCCGGTTCAATCAATCCTATCTGGAAACCCTGTCCGAGGGTGTTCACACTTATCATGTGGGCTTTGCAACTTGTCCGGATTTGGTACTGACGATTACCGTCACTGGAAGCACCGTTACCACGACGGAAACCACGACAGAGCCGAGTGAAACAACCACAACAACCACAACAACCACAGAAACCACAAGCACCGAAACAGAAGTTACAACTGGTTCTGAATCCGAAACAACCACAACAACAACTGATGCAGATACAGACACCAATTATGGCGATGTCAACTTGGATGGTAAGGTAGACTTGGTGGATGCAATCACTATGAACAAGTATCTTGCAGGACAAATTACACTGTCTGAACAGGCAACAAAGAATGCAGATGTCAATGCAGATGGTTCGCTTGGCGATGGTGACAGCACTACTCTGATGCAGTTTGTTCTGATGATGATTCCGAATCTGCCAGCATAAGCGTGAAAACGGAGGAGTATTTTTGATATGAAGGGTTTGCAGAAATTTGTAGCACTTTGCACCAGTGTCGTACTGGGTGCATGCGGAATGGGTTCTGTTCTGGCACAGCCGCTGACGGCCGATGCAGCAACAGAATCCACTGTTCCAGAGGGCTTTGTCTATGTCGATGGAACACATTTCATGTGTGATGGAGAACCGTTCTATTTTGCCGGCTGTAATTCCTATGATATGTTTACACTGGGTGATGGTTCGAGCAACGATTCGACTGAGGCAATTGAAACGAAGTTTATGAACAAGGAAGCCATTGATGCCAGAATGCAGCAGATGGAAGACAATGGGGTTCGGGTTTTGCGAACATGGGGCTTTTCTAATGAAACATGGCATGGCTTTGAACTCGCACCGGGCGAATACAATGAAGCAGAATTTATGCTGTTTGACTATATCATGTATTCTGCCCAGCAGCACAATATCCGTGTGATTATCACGCTGGAAAACTACTGGGAAGCCTATGGTGGAATTGACAAGAAGCTGAGTTGGGCAGGTGCTGGCAGCGGCGGCAATCACAAGAGCCGTGCAGCATACTTTACCAACGAAACTTGTAAGCAGTGGTACAAGGATTATGCAAAACACTTTGCAGAACGTACCAACTATTTTACAGGCGTGCAGTATAAAGATGACCCGACCGTCTTTGCGTGGGATTTGATGAACGAGCCACGGTATCAGGACGCAGGCGAGGATAGCACCGGCTTGACACTGCGGGCTTGGGTCGATGAAATGGGTGCGTATATCAAGGAAGTTGACCCGAACCACATGGTTTATGCAGGGCTGGAAGGACACGGTGTAGACTATGGATTTGGCGGAGATGAAGGAAATCCATTCGTCTATATCCAGCAGTCCCCATATATTGACTTTTGTTCGGCTCATCCATATCCGGATGAACATTGGGCAAATATGACACCGGAAGACACCAAAAACACCATGGTGCAGTGGATTGAAGATGCCCATCAGGAAGTAGGAAAGCCGTTTGTAGTCACAGAATTTAATGTGCATAGTTCTTTGCCGGAGGCAGAATATGAAGACTATTGGAAAGCGGTTTTCGATACGATTGAAGAATACGATGCAGCAGGCGGTTTGTTCTGGGAATTCAATGACCGCAAGCTGAGTGAATTCACGGTCATGGATGGTGACCCGATTCTGACCTACTTCCAGCAGCATGCTGCTCGCATGGAAGACAAAACCCCGATGAACAGCCTTTACACAAAGAATACGGTTGTGGACAAGGATAACCCGATAGATGTTCTGCTTTCTTATGAGATGCAGAGCGGAACAGTGACTGGTTTGCAGCTGGATGATACCATCTTGACTGCTGGGACAGATTACGAACAAACAGAAGATACGATTACCGTTTCTGCTTCTGTCTTTTCTGATGTTGCAACGGGAGAACATACGATTCAGTTGCTGACCTCAGAGGGCAACCAGCCAAAAGTAAAAATTCGGGTTTACAGTGCTGCGGAAGAAGCACAGAAACGCAGCGTGATTGACGACTTTGAATCCTATGGAGAAGATACAGCCCTTGCAGCTGCTTATACAACAAATGTGAATGGTGATACTTTAAAGATTTCTTTGGATGCCGAACATACCAAGAACGGCAGCTATGCGATGAAATATGATTATTCTGTTGCAGACGGCGGAGCAGGTTACTGCGGAGCAACCAAAAAGCTGAGCAATGCAGATTGGACAGGCTTTGACGGGGTTCGCTTCTGGATTCTGTCAGACGGCAGCAATCGGGAAACCACATTCCAATTTGTAGACGGAGCAGGTGCTTACTGGGAGAGCATTCAGAAAGTAACCGCAGAAACGGGCTGGCAGGAAGTCAAGATTCCGTTTTCCGATTTCCATGTCCAGCAGTGGGGCACTGCTGCAGAAACCCCAACTTTGCAGGGCGTTTCAGAGTTCTCGATTTATACCGGACAGAACGGCAATCCGGGTACCGGCGTTTGGTATTTTGATGATATTGGCTTGTATCAGGCAGGAAGTACCACAACCACAACGACTACTACGACTGGGACAACCACGACGACAACGACCACAACAACTACCGCAGAAACCACAACCGATGCAGATACAGACACCAACTATGGCGATGTCAATTTGGATGGCAAGGTAGACTTAGTGGATGCAATCACGATAAACAAGTATCTTGCAGGACAAATTACACTGTCTGAACAGGCAACAAAGAATGCAGATGTCAATGCAGATGGTTCGCTTGGCGATGGTGACAGCACTACTCTGATGCAGTTTGTTCTGATGATGATTCCGAATCTGCCATATGTAGAATAACATTTTTCAAGCCAACTCCTTAAATAGAATATAGACCAAAAAACCATCACGATGTATTTCGTGGTGGTTTTTTGGTTTAGAATCAAAAGCATAAGAATTCATTCTATCAATAAAATGTTCCAATTTTCTTAAAAAAGAAAAGAACTACCAGCTGAAACGATAAAAAACAAGAATTGCAAAGAAATTTATATAAATCTCTTGACAAGTTCCATAAATGTGCTATAATAATAATTACAGAAAGCGGGTGAGAATCATGAAAAAGCATACCTACAGCATTGTACTGACGGACACGGTGGTGCAGGAAGTAGATCGGCTGGCAGCCCAAAAAGGCACGAATCGTTCCACGATGATGAATCAGATTTTGGCAGATTATTTTTCCTGCAAAACACCGGAAAAACAAATGGCTTCTGTTTTTTCGTTGATTGAACAGCAGATGCAAAATGTTTTTCGGGTACAGCTGCAAGCCTCTGATGCGATGATTTCGCTGCACAGTGCTTTGCAGTATAAATACCGTCCAACCGTGCGGTATCGTGTGGAACTGCTGCGAATTCCGACAGAATCTAGCATTGGCTGGCTGAAGATTTCCTGCCGGACGCAGAATCAAGCCTTGCTGCACAGTATGCAGCAGTTTTTCCGCTTCTGGATGCACTTGGAATTGCAAACTTACCCAGCCTATCAGACCGTTCCGGAGTTGTACGTTTTAACAGAGAATGGAATGGTACGGCGGTTGCTTCGGCAGAATCTAGAAACGGAAGAAGAAGTTGCCGATGCGATCAGTTCCTATATTCGTCAGTTTGACCGCCTGCTGAAACAATATTTTGCAGGCTTGCAGCAGCAAGTTCCGGCAGAAGCGTTGCAAGCGGCTCTGGAACAATCTTACCTGCAAATGCAGGCTGGATTGTCATAGAAACAACTTACAGCCACACAACCAAAAGAGAGAAATTCGATTGGATGACCGATTGCAAAAAATTGGCGTCCGTTTTGATACAAGGAGGAATGAATCATGAATGCACAGAAATTGACAGAAAAATCGTTGGAAGCCATTCAAAGTGCAAATGATATGGCGATTTCTCACCAGAACCAAATGATTCAGCAGGTGCACTTGCTGTGTGCATTGCTGGAGCAGGAGAACGGCTTGATTCCGCAGCTGTTTGAAAAAGTCGGCGTTTCCAAGGAAACTGCCGTTCGGGATTTGGAACAGCAAATCAACCAGCTGCCGTCCGTAACGGGCAGCGGCAGAAAAGCAGATTCCGTTTACATCGCACAGGATGTGGACATGGTTCTGACGGATGCCGAAAAGCAGGCAGATAAAATGCGGGATGCCTATGTATCCGTTGAACATTTGATGCTGAGCTTGTTCGACCATGCAAATGCAGACTTGAAAAAACTGTTCCAGAAATGGAATTTGAAAAAGGCTGACTTCATGAAAGCCTTGATGGCAGTACGGGGCAATCAGCAGGTGACGGGACAGAATCCAGAAGAAACCTACGATGTCCTGAAAAAATACGGACAGGATTTGGTACAGCTGGCTCGGAATAACAAGCTAGACCCAGTCATTGGCAGAGATAGTGAAATCCGAAATGTCATCCGAATCCTGTCCAGAAAGACCAAGAACAATCCGGTGCTGATCGGTGAACCGGGTGTAGGTAAAACAGCGATTGCCGAAGGGTTGGCACTGCGAATTGTACGGGGCGATGTTCCGGATAATCTGAAAGACAGAATCCTGTTCTCTTTGGATTTGGGTGCATTGGTTGCCGGTGCAAAATATCGTGGTGAATTTGAAGAGCGGTTGAAAGCCGTTTTGAACGAAATCAAGAAGAGTGAAGGCAAAATCATTCTGTTCATTGATGAATTGCATACGATTGTCGGAGCAGGCAAAACAGATGGTGCAATGGATGCCGGCAACCTCCTGAAGCCGATGCTGGCAAGAGGCGAATTGCATTGTATCGGTGCAACCACCTTGAACGAATATCGGCAGTATATTGAAAAGGATGCAGCACTGGAACGGCGGTTCCAGCCAGTCATGGTCAATGAACCGACGGTCGAAGATACCATTTCGATTCTGCGTGGTCTGAAAGAACGGTATGAAGTGTTCCATGGCGTAAAAATTCAAGACCAAGCTTTGATTGCAGCCGCAACGCTCTCCGACCGATATATCACCGACCGATTCTTGCCGGATAAGGCAATTGACTTGATTGATGAAGCATGTGCTTTGATTCGGACAGAGATGAATTCGATGCCGACCGAAATGGATGAAATCCAACGGAAAATCATGCAGCACGAAATCGAAGAAGCTGCTCTGAAAAAGGAAGACGACAAGCTTTCTCAGGCACATCTGCAAGAAGTGCAACAGGAACTGGCTCAAATGCGGGAACAGTTCCATGCAATGAAAGCAAAGTGGGAGAACGAAAAGGCGAACATCTCGAAAGTGCAGAAGCTGCGGGAAGAGTTGGAAAGCGTCAATGCTCAGATTGCAAAGGCAGAACGGGAATACGACTTGAACAAAGCAGCCGAACTGAAATATGGCAAGCTGCCGTCCCTGAAAAAGGAACTCGAAGCCGAAGAGGCAAAGGCGGAAGCTGCCAAGGAACAGAGCGACAATCTGCTGCGGGATAAGGTCACGGAAGAAGAAATTGCAAGAATCATCTGCCGTTGGACAGGGATTCCAGTTGCTCGATTGATGGAGGGCGAACGGGAAAAACTGTTGCACATGGAAGACATCCTGCACCGCCGTGTCATCGGTCAGGATGAAGCCGTTGAAAAAGTCAGCGATGCCATCTTGCGTTCTCGTGCTGGCATTCAAGACCCGAATCGTCCGCTGGGTTCGTTCCTGTTCTTAGGGCCAACGGGTGTCGGCAAAACCGAACTCGCAAAGGCTCTGGCAGAAGCCCTGTTCGATGATGAAAACAATATTGTCCGGATTGATATGAGTGAATACATGGAGAAATTCAGCGTGAGCCGTCTGATTGGGGCTCCTCCTGGATACGTTGGCTATGAAGAAGGCGGTCAGCTGACCGAAGCTGTCAGAAGAAAACCGTACTCCGTGGTATTACTGGATGAAATCGAAAAAGCACATCCGGATGTCTTTAACATCCTGCTGCAAGTCCTCGATGATGGTAGAATCACCGACTCGCAGGGCAGAACGGTGGACTTCAAGAATACGATTATTATCTTGACTTCCAACTTAGGTTCTCCGTATATTCTGGATGGCATCAACGCAGACGGCGAAATCTCCGAAGAGGCTCGCCAGAAGGTTGACCAGCTGTTGAAGCAGTCGTTCCGTCCGGAATTCCTGAATCGTCTGGATGAGATTGTATTCTATAAACCGTTGATGAAGACGGAAATTTACAAGATTGTAGACCTGATGCTGAACAGCTTGAGAAAGCGGCTGGAAGACAAGCAGTTGTCATTGACTGTAACGGATGCAGCCAAGGATTATATCATTGCCAACGGCTATGATGTCAACTATGGTGCTCGTCCGCTGAAGCGTTGGATTCAGCAAAAAGTGGAAACATTGCTGGCTCGAAAAATCATTGCAGAAGACCTTGCACCGAATACCATGTTGACCGTAGATTATGACGGCAGCAAATTGATTGTTCGGTAAAGTGCTCAATTTATGCGTATTTTTCCATAAAAAAAGAGGGAAAAAACGGCGAAACTTCTGTACATTTGTCATTTTTGCAAAGAGTTCTTGACAAATCCTTTGGAATCCGCTATAATGCGTATAGATAACGAATTATGGAGGAATTACAGTATGACAAAAACAGAATTGATTCAGGGTGTACAGGAAAGATTGGATTGTACAAAGAAAGATGCAGAACTGGCAGTAAACACCATTTTTGAAGTGCTTACAGATGCACTGATTCACGAAGAAAAGGTTGCGATCTCAAAGTTCGGTTCTTTTGAAGTGCGTCAGCGGAACGAAAAGCTCTGCAAGAATCCGCAGACCCAGGAATTGATGATTGTTCCGGCTTCCAAGGCTCCTGTCTTCAAGGCAAGCAAGACGCTGAAGGACGCTGTGAATCAGAAGTAATCAAACACAAAGGATTTTCCAAACAAGGAAGGGAGTAATTGCAAGATGCCAAGACAGAAGAAGGATGTTGCAACAACAGAAAAGGCTGCTGCAACACCAGCAAAGAAAACTGTTAGTCGGAAGAAAATGGTATTTACCTTGCAGTTTGCAGGGAAAGAACTGACGATGACAGAGATGGAAACGCTGGCAGTTGCTGCATGGATGGAACAGACTGGCGGACTGAAAAAGGATGCCAAGGATATTCAGCTCTATGCAAAGCCGGAAGACAGCACATTGTATTATGTCATCAACGGCGAATCTGGTTCGGTTGCTCTTTGATCAAATCAGCTAATAACGCAAAAGCCCGTCTGTGGGAGGTTTCTCACAGGCGGGTTTTTTGTTTGCGATTTTCAATTTATTTCGCAGCGTTTTCCACTGCAAATGCCAAAACGCACATCAATCCTGTTCCAATGGCAACGGCTGCCGGCAACGCTCCGCCCTTTCCAAGCAGGAGGCTTGCGATTCCGCCCAGCGTTCCAATGACGGCGAGAATGGCACACACCAAAACCGGAACGTGCAGGAACAGCAGAATGCCGCTCAGCAGCGAAATCACCAACGCCAGCAGACCGACCAACAGCGAGCGGTCTTGCAGGGGATTTTTCTTTTCGTTCATATGCAAGATTCCCAATCAGGCACGCAGAGTTGCACCGTGTTCTTTCAATGCTTTCAGAACCCGTTTCATGGCTGCATCTGCCTGTTCATCGGTCAGTGTGCCTTCGTGCGAACGCATCCGGATGGAGAACGAAACGCTCTTCATACCAGCCGCAATCTGTTCGCCCTTGTAAACGTCAAACAGCGTAATCTGTTCGAGAATGTTGCCAACGGCTTTCTTCATGGCAGCCTGCAAGTCACCGACCGGAACTTCGTCTGCACAAACCAGACTCAAGTCACGGGTGATTGCCGGGAACTTCGGCAGCGGCTGATAGGTGATTTCTGTCTGTGCGAGCGGCTGCATTTCGTCAATCAGCAGCTTTGCAACATAGGTGCGAGTACCGATGTCATAATTTTTCTGAACGGTTGGGTGTACTTCGCCCAGATAACCAATCGGGGTTTCTCCGGCATAAATCACAGCACTTCTGCCCGGATGCAGGGCACAGGTTTCGCCGAACGGGGTATCTGTAGCACAAGCCTTGTAGGTGCAGTCATGCAGTCCAGCGGTTTCGAGAATGGTTTCAACCATGCCCTTGAGCGTGAAGAAATCTGCATCATCGCCATACATACCAATGGTCAGGCGGTCTGGTTCTTCCGGCAGCTTGTCCGGAGCAGTCGGCAGATATTCTTTGCCGATTTCATACAGAGCCACCGCAGCATTCCGGTTCTTATAGTTCAGGGACAGGGTTTCCAGCATGGACGGGAGGGTTGTTGTCCGCATAACGCTGGTATCTTCGCCCAGCGGGTTGGAGATGACAACGGTCTTCCGCAGGCTGCTGTCTGCCGGCAGAGCGATTTTATCGAAATACTTCGGGGAGATAAAGGAATAGGTCAGAATGCCATAGCAGCCAACTGCAACCGTTGCATTTTCCAGTGTCCGGCGGAATTTCTGCTTCGGGGTCAGGCTGGCATTGGCAACGCCCTTGATAACCGTAGACGGAATGTTGTTGTAGCCGTAAATCCGGGCAACTTCTTCGGCAAGATCTGCCGGACGTTCCAAGTCAATCCGGAAGCTCGGAGAAATGCAGGTGTCGCCGTCCACTTCGATTTCCAGCATCTTCATGGTGTCGCACATTTCTTCTCTGGAAATATCTGTGCCGAGGAACTTGTTGATCCAATCTGGGTCAAACGGAATGCGGTTTCTCTGCTTTTCATTATAATTGAGGTCAATGTGGGTGCGAACCGGTTCACCAGCTCCCAGCAGTTCAACCAGTTCAAATGCCCGTTCGAGTGTCCGCAGGCAGCCCTCTGGGTCTAAGCCCTTTTCATAACGAGCAGATGCATCTGTCCGCATGCCGAGTTTCTTTGCGGTGCGGCGAACCTGTACCGGTTCAAAGTAAGCAGATTCAAATACAACGGTGTTGGTATCTTCCATAATACCGCTGTATTCGCCGCCCATAACACCAGCAACGGCAATCGGCTTTTCAGCGTCTGCAATGATGAGCATTTCCGGAGAGAGGGTTCTTGTTACGCCGTCCAGTGTGGTGATGGTTTCACCCTCGGCAGCGTTCCGAACGACAATCTTGCCATCTTTGACATACCGCAGGTCAAATGCGTGCATCGGCTGACCGTATTCCAGCATGACATAGTTGGTGATGTCCACGAGGTTGTTAATCGGACGCACACCGCTTGCACGCAGCCGTTCCCGCATCCAGCGAGGAGATGGAGCAATCTTTACATTCTTGACAATCCCAGCTGCATAGCGTGGGCACTTTTCCTTGTTCTGGATTTCCACCTGCAATGCGTCCTGAATGTTGCCGTCAATGCCTTGGAAGGTCGGCTTTTTCAGGTTCAGCGGAACGTGATAGGTTGCAGCAGCTTCTCTTGCCAGACCGGTAACAGACAGGCAGTCCGGACGGTTGGAAGTGATTTCAAATTCTACCGATGTATCATTCAAACCGATGGCTTCGTGAATATCCTGTCCAATCTGACAATCTTCCTGAATGAGGAAAATGCCGTCTGCAATGGCATACGGGAAATCATGAACCGTCAAGCCCAGTTCGCCGAGAGAGCAGAGCATGCCGTTGCTTTCCACGCCACGCAGCTTACCCTTTTTGATTTTCACGCCGTTCGGCAGTTCTGCACCGCAGAGGGCAACCGGAACGATGTCGCCAGCTTTGACGTTTGGTGCACCGGTTACGATTTGAATCGGCTGTTCCTGTCCAACGTCGACCTGACAAACGACCAGATGGTCAGAGTTTTCGTGCGGAACAACCGAAAGCAGCTTTCCGACGACAACATTTTTGATTTCGCTGCCCTCTTCGGTGGCAACTTCTACCTTTGAACCGCTCATTGTCATGGCAGCACAGAAATCTTTCACAGTGGTGTCCAGTGTGACATAATCCGAGAGCCATTTCATGGATAAATTCATGCTTATAATCCTCCTTTACGCAAATGCCTTAGAACTGTTCCAAGAACCGATAATCATTCTCGAACAACAGACGCATATCCTGAATGTTATACCGCCGCATGACAATTCGTTCCAGACCCAGACCGAATGCAAAGCCGGAATAAACATTGCTGTCAATACCGCAGCCTTCCAAAACCTTCGGGTGTACCATACCAGCACCCAGCAATTCGATGTAACCCTCACCCTTGCAGAGCCGGCAGCCCTTACCGTAGCAGTTATAGCACATTACGTCTACTTCTGCACTCGGTTCGGTAAACGGGAAGTGGTGTGGACGCAGGCGGATTTTGCAGTCGTCGCCATACAGCCGCTGCATCAGCAGTTCCAGTGTGCCTTTCAGGTCTGCCATGGTGATGCCCTTGTCAACAACCAAGCCTTCTACCTGATGGAACAGCGGGGAATGGGTTGCATCAATGGCATCCGAACGGAATACCCGTCCCGGAGAGATGACCCGAATCGGCGGCTTCTGCTGTTCCATAACGTGTACCTGAACAGAAGAAGTCTGTGTCCGGAGCAGGATGTTATCGGTAATATAGAACGTATCCTGTGTATCTCTTGCCGGATGGTCTGGCGGCAGATTCAGAGCTTCAAAGTTATAATAATCGTATTCCACTTCCGGACCATCTGCAACAGAAAAGCCCATGCCGAGGAAGATTTCCTTGATTTCGTTTTCCACGATGGTCAGCGGATGCAGACCGCCGATTTTCTTCTGCTTGCCCGGCAGTGTGATGTCCAGGGTTTCCGACTGGAGCTTCTGTTCCAGAGCAGCTTCTGCAATGGCAGCCTGCTGCTTTGTGATAGCAGATTCAATGTCCGAGCGAACGGCGTTTGCCAGCTGTCCCATAACCGGACGTTCTTCTGCGGAGAGTTTTCCCATTTGTTTCAGGATGGCGGTCAGTGCCCCTTTTTTTCCAAGGTACTGTACCCGAATCGCATCCAGCTGCTTTGCATCCGTACAGGTTTGCAGGGCAGCTTCTGCTTCCTGCCGAATGGCTTCCAATTGTTCTTTCATAAGTGACCTCCCATGTTTTTTCATTCCAGACGTCGTTCCTGCAAAACGGTGTCAATGAAGATGGCTTCGGAAAAACGGCAAACAAAAAAGACCCGTCCTGAAACAGGACAAGTCTTGCAACTTGCTTATGAACCACCCATTTCCAAAGAGCCAGCACTCTCTTGCCCTTTACGCAGGCAATACGTCTGCACCTACCATACTACCGCAAAGCGGCAGACTTCCGCACAGCCGCTCAGAAGGGAACTTCCGCACTGGATTGGTTGCAGCATTCTTTCAGCCGGGGAATGCCTCTCTGTTGCAGGAATCACAGCCGTACTTTCTTCGTCACAGCGTTCTGCATTCTATTATACACAGTTTTCAAAAAAAATCAAGTCTTTTCTTGAAATTTTACAATTTGTATGATAGAATAAACTTACAGCTTGCCGACAAGCGAAGAATCTTACAGAAAAGAGGCAGATTATTTCATGGATCATTTTGCAGAGTATTTGGTACAAAAGCGGCCGACTTCCCAAGACCGCTTGAAACAGGGATTGATTGTTGCAGCAGCCGTTGTGTTGTCTGTTCTCATTGGGGCGATTTCCGTGCTCACGGGCTGGCTGTTCCTGCTGGTGCTGGTAATTGGAGCAATCTATGGGGCATATTACTTGCTGACCGGATGTTATACGGAATATGAGTACACCGTGACCAATGGCGAGTTGGATGTCGATAAAATCGCCGGAAGGCGGAAGCGTTCGCACTTACTGACTGTTCCGGTTTCCAAGTTTACAGGGTTCGGGTTTTATACCGACCAGACCGACGACCCTTCCGATGCAACCCTATTTCTCTGTTCAGACAATACGGGAGAGAATGCGTATTATGCGGATTTCACCACAGAGGAATACGGCACAGCTCGGCTGATTTTTACGCCGAATGAAGAGATGGTACAGACCATCGTTCTGTTTCTTCCGGCAGCCCTGAAGCGGCAGTTCCGGCAGGGCTGATGGGAAAGTGGATATTGCTCCTTTGGCTGGGGCTGGCGAGTCTGCTGTTGTTCGGGATGATGGGAGCAGACAAGAGAAAAGCCAAGCGGGGACAGTGGCGAATTCCGGAAAAGGCATTGTTTTTGGTGGCAATCTGCGGCGGTGCAGTCGGCGGCACGCTGGGGATGCAGTATTTTCGTCATAAAACCAAACATCGTTCGTTTCAGATTGGATTTCCCATTCTCGCCGTTTTGCAGCTGTTGCTGTTCGGGTATCTTTGGATGAATTAGTAAAAAAATCCGGATATTTCGTGCATTCTATACAATTATTTGAAAAAAGAGTTGTATAGAATGCACTATTTTTATGTTAAAATGAGAAAAAACCTGTACAAGCATCGGGAAATGTGTTATAATGAGCGATGGTAAAAAATGTCCCGAGTCCTTAAAGGAGGAATTATGAAATTACAATGGTGGAAACGCAGCTGTAGCGTTTTACTGGCAGCAGCGATGGGTTATTTTTCTATTGGGATGCCCGTTCAGGCGGAAGAAGCACCCATTCTGGAAGAACAACCGGAACAACTAGAGCCAGAAGCAACCGAAGCACTTGAAATGGAAGCAGATGCCGTAGAAGATCCGAATGTAGATGTGACGGAAGGCTCTCTTTTACAAGCGGCAATGAATGCCGGATACATGAAGAATGCAGAATTTGTACTGACATTCTATGCAAAAAACGCAAGCGGAACACCGCTGGAATTGACGGATGCGGAACGCAATTATTATGATGTGAACGGAAATGGAAGCGTTGATGTCAATGATGCGATTTGCTTTTTGACGATGTATGCACGGAAAGCAGTTGGACTAGATCCCGTACCGCCGGAGGGCTGGCCAGTGACACCGCCGAATCCAAATGAATCCGATGCAACCGAAACGACAACCACAACCACGACGACAACCACCACGACAGAAGAAACGACAACCACCACAACAACGACCACAATCCCTATTACCACGACAATGACAACCACCACAACCGTACCAACTACCACAACTACCACGACGCTCACAACAACATTACCGACCACAACCAGCACTACAAAAACGGCTGCAAAGGTAACAACGACACGGAAAACAACGACAAAGGCAAGTACAACTACTGCAAAAGTAACTACGACACAGAAAGCAACCACCATCATGGCAGGCACAACGACTGCAACCGGAAAGACAACCACACAGAGTGGAACGACCACCGCAACTGGAAAAACAACTGCACAAAGCGGAACGACCACTGCAACCGGAAAGACGACGGCACAGAGTGGCACAACGACTGCAACTGGAAAAACAACGACAAAAGCTGGTACAACCACAGCGACCACAAAGGCAACCACGACCACTGCAAAGACGACCGCAAAGCCGGCTGCAACCACAACTGTGATTACATACGCAACCAAGCCGGGAATCGGAGCAGGTGCAATTTTTGAGGGTGTAGATGTTTCCGTTTATCAGGGAAACATTGACTGGAATAAAGCAAAGGCAGATGGTATTGAATTTGCAATCATGCGTGCTGGATACGGGAAATATGTCAGCCAGAAGGACAAGTATTTCGACCAGAATATGAAAAATGCAAAGGCTGCGGGCTTGCCGTGCGGGGTATATTGGTTTAGCTATGCATTAACACCAGAAGATGCCATCAAAGAAGCAGATGCCTGCTATGAGGTCATCAAGAATTACAAGCTCGAATATCCAGTATCATTTGATATGGAAACTGAAAGCCAGATGAAGTTGCCGAAAGAAACCGTTGCACAGATCATTGAAGCGTTCTGCGGCAGAATGGAATCCTATGGATATTATACTACGTTGTACACCTATGCAAGTTTCTTGAATTATAAGGTGGAAGACCGCATTTTCGACAAGTATGATATTTGGGTTGCCCATTATAACACCAGCAAGCCGGCATTCAACCGAAATTATGGCTTGTGGCAGTATTCCTGCACAGGCAGCGTTTGGGGCATTACGGGAAATGTTGACCGAGATTATGTTTATCTGGACTACGAGCGGATTATTAAAAATGCACATTTGAACGGATTTTGATTCGTAAAGAAATCATGAAAAAATCGGGGGCAATTTCACAATTGCCTCCCATTTTTTTCTTGACAATTTAGAAGTTTCTGTGTATAATAAAAGCATCTGAAATGGAAAGGATTGAAAAAAATCAGGATGAAGCGAAATGATGAGAGAAGAAAATGGCTGCCATTTTTCGTTGTCTTGTTGACATTGATGACGGTTACAATCGTTCTTTTTTTCTATACCTGTCAGACGACAGTAAAAGTAGAAACGCCTGCACAATTTCCGGTTATTACGGAAACCACGACGACGACCACGACCACTACAACCACCACAACGACTGTGACCACCACAACCACGACCACCACAACCACCGTATCTGTGGACTATACGATGCATATTGATATGACATCCGTAAAACAGCATAAGGCAAGCAGTCCGAAGCTGGTCGGCTGGATTTATATTCCGGATACGGTCATTGATTACCCGATTATGCAGGCAGAGGACAACAATTATTTCTTGCATCTGGACTGGATGGAACAGGA
>ERZ773264.1717-NODE-1717-length-24301-cov-5.151943_pt1 | contig 24301 bp, 20 predicted proteins | sample MGYA00511910_ERZ773264 | MGnify/ENA primary metagenome ERZ773264 (study PRJEB29015, sample SAMEA2737739) | human gut metagenome | biome: human gut; feature: human-associated habitat; material: faeces | place: China | collected 2012 ...
AGGTAGCGAGTTCGAGCCTCGTAATCCGCTCCACGATTCGTCGAGACAATAGTCTCGGCGTTTTTTTTATCCTTTTATACTATTATAATGTATATCGGAGGAAGTTATATGAAAAGATTTGCGGCGGCGCTGGCTGCTGTTCTTATGCTTACCGCCTGCACTCAGGTGGAAGAAAATATACCCGTAATGGCGGAGACCTCTGCTGTGACCGAGGATACTGACGCATCTGTCGATGTCACCACTGCTGTTTCATCTGAAATTGTTTCGGAAGAAATAACATCGGAAACCGAGCCTGAAACATCGGAGGCAGTGTCCGAAAGCGAAACAACTGCTGCGGAGGAGGTACAGGCCGAAGCACCTGCGGCTGCTGAAGCTTCGGCAGAAGAGACCTCAGCGGCTGAAACTACGATAACCGAGGCGGTTTATGAGGACGCTCAGGCAGAAAGTACGGGCACTGTCACAGGCATTGAGCTTACGTTTTACGATGTGACGCTTTCTCAGGGCGAACACAAGATGCCCATTGTCACCATGTCACCCGAAAGCGCTCCCGATAAATCCGAGATATGGACAAGCTCCGATGAAAGCATTGCAAAGGTAGATGGGCTTGGAAATATCACCGCTGTGGGTGAGGGTACGTGCGTTGTCACCGTGGCTTCCGCTGCCAGCCCCAACGTTACAGCAAAAGTGAACGTGACCGTCAAGGCGGCTCCGGGACTTACATACATAGGCGGTATTCTCATTGCAAACAAGACCTACGCTCTCCCTGCGGACTATAACCCGGGCGTTGACCCCGAGGCTCAGGCGGCTTTTGACGATATGCAGGCCGCAGCCGCAAAGGAGGGGCTGAACATATACGTATCATCGGGCTTTCGCTCCTATGAATATCAGTCGGGGCTTTACGACAGATATGTACAGCGCAGCGGCAAGGCAGAGGCTGACCGCTATTCCGCCCGCCCGGGCCATTCCGAGCATCAGACGGGGCTTGCCTTTGATATGAACACCATCGACATCTCCTTTGCCGATACCGACGAGTATGTGTGGGTCAAGGCGCACTGCTGGGAATATGGCTTCATCATCAGATATCCCGAGGACGGCGAGGATGTAACGGGCTATATGTATGAGCCTTGGCACATCAGATACCTTGGTAAGGAGACTGCCAAAAAGGTCTATGACAGCGGCCTTACGCTGGAAGAATATCTGGGAATAGATTCAAAATACAGCGAATGATGCAACTGCATAAGCTGCTTACTTGCATTAAAATAAATAAAAAAGTCCGCATGGGTTTATATTTTCTGACTTAATTTGTTCGGAGGGTATTGACTTTTACGGATTTTTTTGTTATTATAAATTTGTGCATTGCTTTGCAGGAAAATAACAGTCGGCTTGCATATGGGCGGCAGGGACGTCCGCAGGTCGGTCATTTTGCTTTTCTGCGTTAATGAATATTATTATTTTATAGGGAGATTGATATTTATGATCCGTGTCGGTATTTTAGGCTACGGCAACCTTGGAAGAGGCGTTGAGTTCTCTATCCGTCAGAACAAAGATATGTGCCTCAAGGCAGTTTTTACACGCCGTGATCCCGCTTCTGTAAAGATAATGACAGAGGGCGTTCCCGTTTATTCCGTAAACGATGCAGCAGCTCACAAGGACGAGATCGACGTTCTTATCCTCTGCGGAGGAAGCGCAAATGACCTTCCCACCCAGACCCCTGAGTATGTAAAGTATTTCAACGTAGTTGACAGCTTCGATACTCACGCAAGGATCCCCGAGCATTTCGCAGATGTTGACAAGGCTGCTAAGGAGTCCGGCAAGATCGGTGTTATCTCCGTTGGTTGGGATCCGGGACTGTTCTCTCTTATGAGAATGTACGGCAACGCAGTTCTTCCCGAGGGAAGCGACTACACATTCTGGGGCAAGGGTGTAAGCCAGGGTCACTCCGATGCTATCAGACGTGTAAAGGGCGTTAAGAACGGCAAGCAGTACACCATTCCCGTTGAGTCCGCTCTCGAGAAGGTAAGAAACGGCGAAAATCCCGTTCTCACCACCCGTGAAAAGCACACAAGAGAGTGCTTCGTAGTTGCTGAGGAGGGCGCAGACCTGGCTCAGATCGAGCATGATATCAAGACCATGCCCAACTACTTCTCCGACTATGATACTACCGTTCATTTCATCACCGAGGAGGAGCTTGAAAAGAACCACAGCGGAATACCTCACGGTGGTTTTGTTATCAGAACCGGCAAGACAGGCAACGGCGATAATAAGCACGTTATGGAATTCAGCCTGAAGCTTGACTCCAACCCTGAGTTCACCGCAGGCGTGCTGGTTGCATTTGCAAGAGCAGCATACAAGCTTAACGCAGAGGGCGCAAGCGGCTGCAAGACCATTTTCGACGTAGCTCCCGCATACCTTTGCCCCCAGACTCCTGACGAGCTGAGAGCACATATGCTTTAATTTTGCGGTAACAGAAAATCCCGATGCACTGCGGTGTGTCGGGATTTTTTCCTCACGTATTTATGCCGCCCTGACTTTTTCAGACGAACTGTATAATAGGAGTATGACAATTACAGTATCCCGATGCGAGGAGGCATATCATACTAATCCCCTTTGCTTATATTAGCATATACTAACTAAATTGTACCATCAGCTCGAAAAAGAGTCAATAGGGGAGCGGAATTTTTGGCGATACTTGGGCGCATCAGGCAGATGATTCATATTATCTATTGTAAAAACTGCGCTTGTGTGTTATAATGTGTGCAAATGTGATTTGAAAGGACGTTTTGATATGAATAAAAAGATCATTGCCGCTTTGTGCGCTCTGACGATATGCCTATCTGCTGCTGCCTGCGGACAGACTGACAGTGCAGAGGACGCTCCTGCCGAGACAACTGCTGCCCAGAGCGCTCCAGCTCCTGTTACCATGGCGACCGAGGCTGTTCCCACTGAGCCTGTTGACCTCTCCAAGGGGCTTACGGACGCTATGTACGAGAGAGCTGTTGTCAGCGAGGGCAACAAGGCTCGCCTTGCAAAGGCTATGAAAAAGGCTGCAAACGGCGAGGACATCACTGTGGGCGTTATCGGCGGCTCCATTACTCAGGGAAGCAGTGCCACTGACCACAACAACTGCTATGCCGAGCTTTTTCACAAGTACTGGGTGGAAAAATTCCCTCAGAGCAATGTTAATTTTGTGAATGCGGGCATAGGCGGCACAAATTCCTATCTGGGCGTGCACAGAGTTGACACTCAGCTTCTTGACAGCAAGCCCGATGCAGTCATCGTGGAATTTTCCGTAAACGACACCGACAAGCTTATGAACAAGTATTCCTACGACAGCCTTGTAAGAAAGATACTTAACTGCGACAGCCAGCCTGCGGTAATGCTGCTGTTCACCACTCAGGAGGATGGCACCAGCCTGTGGGAGACCCACAAGGAGATAGGCGCTGCATATGACCTGCCCATGCTCAGCTACAGGGCTGTGGTTTATCCCGAGGTCTCTGCGGGCACTCTTGACTGGAAGGACATTTCCCCCGACAATATCCACCCCAATGACGAGGGCCACAAGCTTATCGGTCAGCTGGTAAGCAGATATCTTGACAGTGTTTATGACGACCTTGACAATATTGACGACAGCAGCGTTGCTTTTGATACTCCCGCTTACACTGCCGATTATTACAAGGACGCAAAGATGCTCGGCGCATCGGATATCACTCCCCGGGAGATAAGTGGCTTTGAGCAGGGCGGAAACTCCGTTTATCCCGAGCTTTTCCCCGACAACTTCGTTACCGAGGGCGAGGGATATCTTAAATTCGAGACAGAGTGCAAGTGCCTTGGCTTCTTCTACCTGAAAAAGGTTGACGGCAAGGGCGGCAAGTATGATGTTTACGTTGACGGCGAAAGAAAGGGCACTCTTGACGCTGATTTCAAGGGCGGCTGGGGCAACTATGGCGAAACTCAGCAGATACTTATCTCCAAGGACAGCGAAAAGCACACGGTTGAGATAAAGCTTGCCGAGGGCAGCACCAACACTTCACTCACAATTTTAGGAATAATGGAAAGTTAAATTGAATACAGCTGAAAAATTTTTGTGCAAACATACAAAAAACACACTTGGCTAATCTGTAAAAATGACAGTTGAAGATTTGGCAAAAATGTGTTAAAATTAGCTTATGAATATTTATGGGAGAGATATCGGCATAGGATGTTTCTTTCATAAACAAAGGATTTAATCAAATTTTTTTCAAGGAGGAGACAAATATGAAGCTTAAAAGATGTATAGCTTCTGCAACAGCTCTTGCGATGACCGTAAGCGTTATGGCATTTGCACCTATGACTGCTGAAGCTGCTCCGGTCGATAGACCTAATGGCACTGAAAGTGTTATCAAAACCTTCAGCATTGACGGCAACCCCGTTATGTCTCAGTATGCTTCCTGCTGGGTAAGCCTTTACGGAATCGACGAGTCAAGCTTTACTTCCGCAAATTATGTAAAGGTAACCATGGATTTTGACACTGCGCCTGAGATCGGTGACGGCAAAAACAAAATGAGCGAGGTCGCAGGCTGGGGCTGGGGCTCCTACAGCGGCTGGTATAATGCAGGTCAGTTCTACGACGGAACCATCAAGAGCAGTAAAAATCTGGTTCCTGCTACCAGTTCAAAGGATACAGAATATTACTGCTACCTTCCTGTTTCGGATTTTAAGGTCGATGACCATATAGCCGGAAATGTTCAGAACTATATTGCCGTTACTGCAACACTGAAATCTGTTGAGCTTGTTGAGATATCAAGCTTCTCTGCTCCCACACTTCCCGCTTATAAGTATGATTTCGACCAGTCCAGCGGAAGCTGCGGCGCTTGGGGTCAGGCTGCTTTCACCGAAGTAGGCACTGACAAGACCGTTACCCCCGAGGTACTGGCAGGCAATTCTGTAATTGCTGTCAAATATACAAGCTCAGATCGCCCTGACCTTGTTCTCAGCGACAGCAAGGGTGATACTTCTCCCCTTAACTGGATAAAGGTAAAGCCTGACGGCGTTGCCGATGGCGTTGCTTACTACATGATGGCTGATATGGCTGCAGCATGGACAGCAGCAGGCGGCAGCACAGATTTCTCTGATGTTGCCAAGCTCTTTGTTTCCGCAGGCGCCAATGATCTTACCGTATCTTCTGCTTCCGTTTACTCAAACTGCAGCAAGATAAAGACCATTACCCCCGTAGTAACACTTCCCGATTCCATCACAGTTTACACTACCGATACAGATGCTCAGGTAAAGCTTATCAAGGGTGCTGTCAAGGTAAGCGGCATTGATATGCTTACTTCCGATGACTACACTCTTACAGTTTCATCTGACGGAGCAGCAGGTGTTGCAGCATTTGCTCTTACCACTGTTGGAAAAGCAAAGTATGAGCTTTCTGCCGATGCGGTTACCACAGCTACCTGCGTTATCAACTTTGAGGCTTGGAAGCCTACCTTCTATGATGATTACACCGTAAGCGGTCCCATGACCATTGATGTTGATTACAACTCCGACGCTTCCGCTGTTTCTTCAGCGATCACAGCTGCTATCGGTTCTCAGACAATCACAATGGAGCTTATCGCTTCCGAGGGTGACCACGCTCCTCTCCCTGCAAAGGCTATCGAGGACGTTATGACCTCTATCGTTCTTCCCGATTCCTACGATGCTGACTCTACTGTTTCCGTTCCTGTTACCATCGGTCTCAGCAACGTAATGAACGAGGGCGACGTTTACTATCCCAATTACACACTGGGCGCTTCCGGCGAGGCTGCAAGCTCCGTAACTGTTACATATACAGTTAATATCGGTTCTGACAGCTCCAAGCCCGATCCTAATCCTAACCCCGATCCCGATCCTAAGCCCAATCCTGATCCCGAGCCTACTCCCGACCCTGTTCCCACAGGCTACAACGGAGACGGCGCCGATTCTACAGCAAAGTATCCTTCCAACGGCAGCACAGATTGTGCAGCAAGCCGTTATGCAGGCGGCAATGCGTACAGCTCAGCAAGAGCAGGCTATGCTATCCGTCAGGCAGCTTCCGGTTCTGAGGTAGTTATCATCATGGAATCCGATGACATTATCCTCAGAAGAGTTCTTGAGCTTCTTGCTCAGAAGGATAACGTAAACGCAACATTCGTTTACAGCGGATATTCCGTAACCATCAACAGCGACGATATCGACGCTGACGAAGTAACAGATATCGACCTTTCCAACAAGGGCAAGTTCCTTACCGCTGATGAGCTGGCAATGTTTGACGGCGCTATCGAGGTAAGACAGCTTAACCTCAGCGCATTCAAGGGCATTGCAAAGGTACAGATCACCATGACAATGACCGGCGCTTCCAAGGGTGCAGACGGCACAGCTCTTGACAGAACCTCCGAGGGTCAGTTCAGATTCATTTCCGACGGTTCTGTTGGTGATGACAGAACATTCTCCTTCGAGATCACCGAGGGCGGCAAGTATGTCGTTTACACAGGCGACTGCGATGTTGAGGTTTACGAGGACGATGTTTGATCGTTCGGACTAAGCTGAATTCTTAAACAATGAAAGCACGTACTTAAAGGGGGCACCCTTAGGTACGTGCTTTTTATTGTATGCAGATTATATTTAATTTATATCTGTAGAATTTTTTATACCATTGCTGTATAATATAATCACATAATGCGAAAGGACGATAATATATGAAATTCAGACTTACAATAGATATTGACGAATTGAATTACGCACAGGCAATAAGAGCTATCCTGCCCTTTGTGAAAAAGGAAGATATCCCGCTGCCCGAAATGGTGCTGAGTGCTGCCGAATCTCCGGGAGTATTGGAGAATTTTCTGAAATTTATCCCCCGGGAAAAGCAGGACGAGCTTATCCTGAAAACCTTTGACAAAAACAAGGTGAGGATAATCGCCAAGGCTCACAGGACTGCCGCAAAATACGGCGTGGATATGAAAATATCGGACGTTTCCCTTGAAGAGCGCACCGATGATGTTATAGTGTATTGATAAAAGGAAGGTAGAAGATCATGAACGAAACCATTCAGAACCTTATTACAAGAAGAAGCGTGCGCTCTTACAGCAACAAGAGCATTCCCGATGATGTGCTTGACCAGATACTTGATGCAGGCTCATATGCCCCCAGCGGAATGAACAAGCAGTCCGCCGTTATGGTGGTGCTCAGGGACAGAGACAGGATATCCGACATCTCTTTCCTTAACGCCAAGGTCATGGGAACAGACAGTGACCCGTTCTACGGCGCTCCCGTTGTTGTGGTTGTATTTGCCGACAGCCGTGTTCCCACCTACGTTGAGGACGGCAGCCTTGTTATGGGCAACCTTATGAATGCGGCTCATGCGCTGGGCGTTGATTCCTGCTGGATACACCGTGCCCGTGAGGTGTTCTCTACTCCCGTTGGAAAGGACATTATGAAAAAATGGGGACTTGATGAGAACTATGTGGGCATAGGAAACTGCATTCTCGGCTACTCCGACAAGCCTGTTCCCGAGGCAAAGCCCAGAAAGGACGGAAATGTTATTTTCGAGCATCACTAAGCCGAAAAGAATTTTCCCGCTCATATTGCTGCTTCTCTGCGGCTGCGGAGAGGTGCGGGACGGCAATGTTTCTGAGACTGTTCAGAATATTTCTGAAAACGTTCAGAAAACCGACAGTGCAGAAACGGCGGAGATTTCTGCCGTTCGCAATGACGGCGTGCTGATGTTCGGCTTCACCGCAGATGAGTTTGTGAACAGCTTCAATGCGGTTTACAGTGATGAATACGGGGAGGATTATCTCACTCCCGTTTCTCAGTGGAATTGCTATGAGGCGTGTTCCCCTTTAGTGGATAACGACGGCATGGCGTACTGCTTCACCGAGGACAGGGAGATATTATCCATGCCGAACATCACTTTGTTTACCGATGACAACGGCAGTGTGTATGAGATAATGGTGACCTTTGATGACCACGGTTATCAGGACTGGCTCAACAAGAAGTTCGGCATCATAAGCATGAACATGATAGAGACCGTTCTGCCCGATATGGCAGATACAGAGGCGTTTTACAGGGAGCTGTATGCACTTGCCGGAACAAATTTTTACGGTGACGATTACAAATTCCCGCCCTCGGACTTTTACCGCAGCGGAGATGTGGGGCTTTACTCCTATTACGGCGGCGGAACTATAAATATATGCGCTGTTCCTGCCGATGATGAGCTTATAAGCGAGCTTTCACAGGCGGATTGTGTGATACATGGGATAGAATAATAAAAGAGCTGCTGCATTTTTTTGCAACAGCTCCTTTTATTATCCCTGCTCATTTTCAAACAGCTCGCCGTCAACTATGCGGACTATCCTGCCTGCACTTTTGGCAACGTTCAGGTCGTGGGTTATCATGACTATGGTATGACCCTTTTGGTTAAGCTCGCCGAAAAGCCTCAGAACTTCCTTGCCTGTGGCGCTGTCAAGAGCGCCTGTGGGCTCATCGGCGAGGAGCAGCTTTGGGTTGCCCACCAGTGCCCTTGCAATGGCTGCTCTTTGCTGCTGACCGCCCGAAAGCTCATGGGGCTTGTGATCCATTCTTTCGCCCATTCCCAGCTGAATAAGGCGCTCCCGTGCGGCAGCCTCCGCCTCCGACGAGGTAAGCCCACGGAGCAGCAGTGGCATCATCACATTGCGCAGCACGGTGTATTTCTGTATCAGGTGATATTTCTGGAAAATAAAGCCCACATAACGGTTTCGCAGGTCTGTAAGGCTTTTGTCGTTCATTTTATGCACGGCGTTGCCTGAGAGATAATATTCGCCGCTGTCAAAGCTGTCCATGCAGCCGATCATGTTCATAAGGGTGGATTTTCCCGAGCCTGAGGGTCCGAGTATGGCGAGAAATTCCCCCTCCTTTACTGTCAGGTCGATGCCCTTTAGCACGTTCAGAACGCTGTCGCCCATGGCATAGCTTTTTCTGATATCCTTCATGCTGATAACGTCCATATTGTCTCCTATTCTGCGCTTGCCGCACGGACTGTGCCGTCCTCGCTGACTGTAAGGGTGAGGATCGTTCCGACGGTTATGCCGCTATAGTCGGAGGAACGTCCCGAAAGTCCGGCTATTGTCATTCCCACGGGGATCATGTAGCTGCTTTCCTCGCCATTTTTAGTGATAGAAGCGCTCTTCCTGCCGCCTCTTCCGAAGCCTGCGCCGTCGGGAGCGTTCATATCACCCGAGGGCATTTCGGGCATATCTCCCGATGGCATATCTCCTGACGGCATATTTCCGTCAGGCATTTCGGGCGGAGTGCCGTTGCCGTCATTGTTGGGAGCGTCGGGGAGATCCGACGGCATATCGTAATTACCGTCCGACTTATCATCGGAATTGCTGTTATCACTGTCATCTTTGTTTTCTTCTACCGTTCCCAGCGCCAGTGTAACATAATTGCCTGCAATGGCTGTGACTTCGCCCGAAACCGTTGTATCTGTTGAAACTGCGGTGTAATTGTTGGGAGCGGCGGTGGTTATCTGCTGAGTTTCCTCTGCGCTGTCCGAGCAGGCAGTGAGGTTAAGGGTCAGCAGGGCAAGCAAAAGGAAAAAGCTTTTCTTATTCATATTATCTGCCTTTCTTATGTTCATATTTATTCTCCGCTGAGGGCTTCGATAGGTGTAAGGCGTGAAGCCTTGTATGCGGGGTAGAAGCCGAAAATAGTTCCCGTTGCCGCTGCAAATACCAGCGACAATACGCCTGCCGGCACCGACGGCTCTGCTCTTGTGCCCAGCAGCTCTGCCGCAGGGATAAGCGCATATCCTGCCGCCACGCCTGTGATCCCGCCGAATATGGCTATCATTCCCGCTTCAAGGAGAAATTCGGAAAGTATCACCGATTTCTGGCTGCCAAGGGCTTTCAGCAGACCTATCTCGCCTGTGCGTTCCTTGACCGTTACGAAAAGCACATTCATAATGCCAACGCCGCCAACGAAAAATACTATGGAAGCCACGGCGATAAGAAGCGTCTGGAGAGTGTCGGCGGATTTTGTTGCCGCTTCCATCTGGCTGCCTGCATCGGTTATGGTAAAGGTGGCTGAGGGATAGTTCTGGGTAAGCACCGCCTCGATATCCGCCATTACGTTTTCGACCTCCGATACATCGGAGGCCACTGCGGTTATCTTTGGGTCGCTGTCCGAGCCGAAAATGTACTTTGCGGCTGTGGAGTAGGGTACGTATATTGCTTCATCGGGGGAAATTCCCGAGGAGACTGTTCCCATTGAGGAAAGAACGCCCACGACCTCGTAATTCTTGCCCTCTATCGAAATTCTTTCGCCCTGTGCCAGATAGGCAGCACCGAAAATGTTCTGCGCTGTTTTGTAGCCCAGCACGCAGACCTTTGCTTTGTCCTCTTCATCGTCCTCGGTGAAAAACTCGCCGTACTGCACGGAAAGGTTGCTTATCTGCGCATATTCGGGCATAACGCCTGCGGTGGTGAAATTTGTTTCTTCGTCGAGGTCTCCGCCGTCAACTGCTGCATCTCCGCTGGTGATAATAGATATGGACTCAATGTTCGGAACTACAGCGGCAATGTCCTCAACGTCCTCTTCTGTGAGGGCCACGGCTCCTGTTCGGGCTGCACCTGAAAATCCGCCGGAAGAGCCTCTTCCTGAGGAACCTCCTCCTGCAGGTCCTCCGCCGCCTGACGGGAAGCTGCCGGAACCGCCAAAGTCGGGCATACCGCCGAAATCAGGCATTCCTCCGCTTGAAGGAGGGCCGCCCGAGCCGCCGAAGTTTTCCATCATACCCTCCATCATGGTATCGGCGGTCTGACCTGCAGTGACTTCTATTGCTCCTGCGTTCAGGTTCTTGAACTGGTCGGCAACATCAGCCTTGCCGCCCTGTCCAATGGCGATCACCAGCACGATGGTCGCCGAGCCTGCGGCTATTCCGAGAGAGGTAAGGGCGCATTTTGATTTGTTTGAAAATATATTTATAAAAACTGTTTTTATCAGCTCGGAAATCCTCATTCAGATCATTCCTTTCCACCGCTGAGAGCGATCTCCGCCAGCAGCTTATCGCCTGCGGATACGCCTGTTATCTCAACGCTTCTGCCGTCGGTAAAGCCTGTCTGAACTTCCTTTTCAACGATATTTCCGCTGTCGTCATAGACCTTTACGTAGGAATGACCGTCACGGAAGGTAATGGCATTTACATTGACGGTGAGAACATCTGTTACCTGATGCTGTAAGAACGTAACATCGCCGCTCATGCCCTCCAGCACGTTAAGGCTGTTCCGGGTGTCAAGCTTTACGGTGACTGTGTAGCTTACTGAGCCTGAGGAACGGGCAGGCTCTGCGGAAATGGTGTCTATCTCGCCGCTGAAATTCTTATTGTCATAGGCGGTAAGGGAGACGGTGCATTCCTGACCTACCGTAAGAGCGGTTATATCCTCCTCGGATACGGATGTGCTGAGGTAAACGGAGTTTGTGTCCATAAGGGTAACGATAGTGGCATTCTGCATAATGCTGTCCCCCTCGGAAACGGAAACAGAGGAAACTATTCCGTCAATGGGGGCGTATATCACGCCGTCATCGCCTGCATTTTCGCAGAACTCGGCGTATTCCTCAACAAGAGAGTCATATTCGTCCTGCTTGGTCTCCACATCGCTTTCAAGGCTGCTTATGGTGCGCTCATAGGTAAGCTCTGCCAGCTCTGCGGCGGACTGTGCGGACTGGGCTTCCTGCTTGGCGTTAAGGCTGTCGGAGCTTTCGCTTACCGCACTGCTTTCGATGTTCAGCTGTGCGGAAGAAATGTCCGATTTAAGCTTTTCAATGCTGTCGCTGATGGAATCCGCATCGTTATTGCCGTAAATGTCGGTAAAGTCGGACTTGTAGTCCTCATATTCCTCACGGTAATCGGATATGTCGGAGTTAAAGTCGTCCATTTCGCTTTTGTATGCGTCGGTTATCTTCCGGTGAGCCTTGCAGACTTCCTCAGCAGCGGAGATTTTGTCCTCGTAGTCCTCTGTCTTGTCACTTATCTGCTCGCCTAAAGTGACATAATAGCCCGAGTATGCGGTCTTGGCGGCGCTGTAGGTGTTATATGCCTTGGTGAGTGCTGCGGAAGCGGCTTCATACTTGCTTTCGGCGGAGGTGTTTGAGTTCTGGGAGTTTTGAGTGGTCGAAGAGTTGTCGGAGGAAGAAGTCGATATATAAACGGAATCATTGTAGGCTTCCTTGGCATCTTCATATTCGCTCTGAGCCTGTTCGTAAGCTGCCTTTGCTTCCTCGTAAGCCTGTTTCAGGGAGTTTATCTTTTCGCTGGTGTCGGAAATCTTTTCGGTGTATGCGCTGTACTCGTCCTTTATGGCTTCAAGGGCTTCGTTGTTGGCAGTGTCGGTTTTCTGATATTCCCTGTACTGCTTTTCCATTGCCTTGTGATCCGCTTCAAGCGCGCTGAGCTTATTCTCGTATGCGGTGAGCTTGGCGCAGTCATCGTCATAGGTGAGGGCCATATTCTCATATTCTTCAAGCTGCTTTTTCAAGTCGGCAAGATTTTTGGCAGAGGTCTCCTTTTCGTTTTCCTGCTTGCTGAGGTAAAGCTCATATTCGCTTTGCGCCGATGTGCCTTTGAGCTTGGCGCTTTCAAGCTCCTGCTCAGCTTTAAGGGTGCCTGAGGTGAGGTTGTCCTTTGCCTCATCAAGAGCGTTCTGAGCAGATCTAAGCTTCAGCTCATACTGCTTCTTGGCTTCCGCCACATCATCGGGGTCAACTTTAAGAAGAGCGTCGCCCTCCTTCACGCTTGTGCCTGTCTTTACATATACCTCTGTGACCTCGGCGGTGCAGGGGAATGAGACATATTCCCTGTCAAGGGAGAGGGTGCCGCTTTCCTCTGTTCCAACGGTGATGTTTCCCTTGGAAACGCTGTATTCTCTGTAGCTTACGTCTTCTTCCGCCTTGGCTGAGGAGGCGTTGGCGATTATAGCAGCCGCACCTCCTGCGGTAACAGCCACAGCAGCCGCTGCTGCGAATATCTTTTTGTTCATGTTCCGTGCTCCTTTCGATTTCTGTAATCAATGATAATTGCCAAAGCTTAATTTAAGCTTAAAGGAAGAATAAGGGAGCGGAATTTTCATTTGTTTATCACAATATACTAACTGTATAAAATTGTATAGATATACAAAAAGGCAAGAGCAACTGTATTAGAGAGAAAAAAATCAGCACAAATAAGTACAAAGCAAAGGGTTTGGGTCAAGCCTTTTTCCCGAAAGGCTTGCGGGTGTCCAGAGGGCAGAGCCATCTGGTCGCTGTTGCCGCAGTGGTAAACTACGTTTACCTGCGAAATCCGTTTGCTGACGGCAGAACTGATTAAACCGTTAGCAGACAGATAAATAATCACCAAAGCCGCCTGCACCGAAAATTCAAACCAAGTTAAACGAACATTTTATCTCAAACAAATCAAAAACATTTTCATGCAGGCGGCTTGAAACCAAGAGTCGTTCCGTCAGAAATGACGATTTTGGTTTCCGCCGTAAGGCGTAGGTACGGACAAAATAATAAAACAAAGGGCTGTTACAGCTTAACACCGTAACAGCCCTATTTATATTACAACGCCTGCTGAAGCTCACGCTTTTTCCAGCTTACAAAGCCATACATATCATTAAGGAAAAATATAATAAAATTCACCGCTACAGGCAGATGTGACGGGTCTTTCAGCGCAGCCAGCACCCGGAGAACGATAAGCGCAATGTCATTTGCAGCATAGCCCAGCGCATAATACGAGGAGCGGAGCATGGTGAGGGCTGCGGCAAGGAAGCTTGACGAAGAATGGGCTTATTTCAGCCGAGAATTTGTCTATAGGTTGATTGAGGTTTAGTATTACACTCCTTAGATCTTTTTAAAATTCAATTTAATGATCTGAGGCTGTGCGTGGGTCAAGTATAGGGATAGTTCTTCGGTTTAAAGTCATGATATTCTCCTTTTCATCAACTTAAAAATTACATCACGTCAGATCGGGCGTGTCAACAGAAATCCGATTTATTGACATCAGCGCCGCTCTTTGCTATAATTAGTGCAACCAAAGCTTACAAAAATCGGATAAATATGTAAAGTGTGTATGGTTGATATGCAGGCGGAACGATAGTACAATTATCATAAGAGCTTTTCCGAAAGGGGTATTATATGAAAAAGGTTATGATGATCGTACTGATAATTCTTGCGGTGCTGATAGTTATTGCTGCAGCGTGCTTTGGCGGGTATTGCTATAAAAATCTGCACTGGTATGACAGGTATGAAAAGGCGCTGAAGTCGGTGAATGCTGTTGAAAAGCAGTTCACGCTGCCGTCGGGTAGGGTGATAAATTACGGGGAGGTCGAAAATGACAAGCCCCCGCTGCTGCTTATCCACGGTCAGATGAGCATATGGCAGGACTATGCCCTTGTTATGCCCGAGCTTTCAAAAAAGTGGCACATTTATGCGGTTGATGTGTATGGTCACGGCGGTTCTTCACATGATGAGGACCTTTATTATCTGGACGTGAACGGCGATGATATCATTACCTTCATAAACGAGGTCATAGGCGAAAAGACCGTTGTGGCAGGTCATTCAAACGGAGCGCTGACGGCGGCTTACATTGCGGCATACGGCGGTGAAAATATTGCCGGAGCTGTGCTGGAGGATCCGCCTGTTTTCTCCGTTGAGGGCGAGGGCTGGGAGAACAGCTTTGCTTATCTTGACACCTACAAGCTTCTTCATGACTATGACCTGTCGGACAAGTCGGAGTGCTGGGAAGCATATTATCTGCGGCACTGCTACTGGGGGCAGCTTTATATGAAGGACAGTATGCCCTCCATAGCGGACTATGCTCAGAAATATCATGAGAAGCACCCTGAAGAGGCTGTGAAGATATTTTTCATGCCCTCCTCCGTGTGGAATGTGTTTGAGTATGCCAGACATTATGACCATGCCTACGGTGAGCATTTCTATGACCTATCATGGAACCACGGCTATTCCCACAGCAGGATACTTTCGGATATAAAAGTGCCGTGCGTATATATCCACGCCAAGGAAAGCATTGCGGACACAGGTGTATATCTCTGCGCCGCTTCTGCTGAGCAGGCAAACAGGGCTGCGGGATACATAGAAAACTGCACATTTATCGAGACGGAGACCGGCGACCATGTGATACATACCGTTCACAGCAGGGAATATATCGACGCTGTGAACAGTCTTTCGGAAAAGGAATGATGATATGCTTAGTAAAAATCTTGCGGTGCTTAGAGATCTTCACGGGCTTTCCCAGGAGGAAGCGGCGGAGATAGTGGGCATTTCCCGTCAGGCGTATGCCAAGTGGGAAAAGGGCGAGACTGTACCTGATGTGGAAAAGTGCGCATTGCTGGCGGAATATTACGGAACTACGGTGGATTCGCTGCTTAATTTCAGGACAGAGCAGGAGGGCATGACCATTGCTCCCGCACCCAAGGGCAAGCACATCTGGGGTACGGTGACTGTCAGCGAGCGTGGGCAGATAGTGATACCCAAGGCGGCACGGGAGCTGTTCGGCATAAAAAGCGGCGACAGGCTTGTGGTGCTGGGCGATGATGCTCAGGGCATTGCTCTTATGAGGGCTGAGGATTTTGAGCGCAGCATGAATGAGATGCTTGCTGCGGCAGGGAAGAAGTGCGAGTGAGGGTTTTATAAAAACTTTTCAGGGTTATGAGTGGTTCTTGTCGCAGAGTTATACTAATCACCAATAAAACTATAGACAAAAAATCATCGCATAATCCATATACGCAAGATTATGCTCAATTTTTTGTATAGTTTTTAATTGGTGCTTAGTATGAAAAAGGCTGCTGCATCTGGTGCAACAGCCTTTTACTTTTATTGGCTCAATACGAAAGCTTCTTGATATTCTCGTCCGACATAAATGTGGAGGCGTTATAAAGGAACAGCACCTGATCGTAGTCCGAAACATCTATAAGCTCTTTATAGGATATTTGGATATATCTCAGGTCAACCATGGTTATCTCGCTGTAATGCTCGGTCATAAAGGGGACAAAGCAGTGTGCGTAGCTGTCCTTGAACATAAGGAGCTTTCCGCCCTCATGACCTGTGCGTATGGTTATCATCGGCTGATTTGTGCCGAAGAATGTGCTGTATTTATCCTTTACGTCCAGATACTCACGGAAGTACATTCCGTCGTGTATGGTAGGTTCCTCGCCAAAGGTGGAGTATATCTCGACCTCGGGCTGTGTCTCGTTTTCCGACAGGTGCCAGATGTCGATGGTATCGGGCTTTATGCCGTTGTACAGCACCTTTGAGTAGAATGTTCCCCTGAACTTGTCGCTGGCGTGCTCCACGTCGTAAAAATCCTCGGAGAGAGGATATATTCCCATTTTCTTTGCGGCTGCGGTATAGCCGAGGAATGCGCCCTGTGTTGTCCAGTGGTGGTCGGTGCGGTAGTAGATATAGTCGTCACGGTTGGCGCTGAGTACGGAATACACGTCTATGGGCACTGCGTAGCCGTCCAGCTGCGAATACACGTTATTTATGAACTCTGCCTGATCGGGATTTGGTGCGTCCGTGGGGAGCATATCGCTGTATATCTCCGCCTGGGTGGGGACTATCATAATGTATGGCATTATGCCGTTATCTGTTGCGAACTGCTGTATGCCGCTGATGCTCTTTCCCACGACGGTCATATCAGGTTCGGATATTTTTTCCGCCAGTCCGCCGTTTTTCATGAAATAGACGTTGTTGCGCTCCTTTTTGCCAAGGGCAAGCTCGGAATAGGTCTGAGCGGTTATCCATTCATCGTGCCATGCAAAATGGTCGGAGACATATGTTTCCAGTCCGCTTGTGAAGCTGCCGTTGAAGAGCCTTTTGCCGCTGAATTTCGGGAAAGAAGCCAGCGCTTTGTTCTGGTTTTCCGAGAAGCTTTCCTTTTCGGAAAAGGTTGTGACGCAGCCCAGTCCTATGAGTATGCCGAAGAACAGCAGCACTGTCACCAGAGCCACGCCTGCCTGAAAATAACGTTCCTTTGAAGCGGCGGAACGGGTATTTTTTTCTTTGTCTGCCATAAAACCTCACCTTAAAATCTGAAATACAGGAACGGATTGTAGGTAGCACCCACAAGATATGCGGTGCAGATGAGCAGCCCGCCTATCTTTACGGCAACGCCTGCCACTGCCGATGCACGCTTGTTCTTTTCCTCGCAGAAGCTTATGAGCCTGCTGCCCAGTCCGCCTGAAATAAGGATACAAAGCGTCAGCATAACTGCATTTGAAGCGATGGTATATCTTGCGTAGCTGTCAACAAGGCTGCCGCCTGCGCCGAACATTGCGGCGTAATATCTGCCTGCGTCCGCCAGAGTGTCCGTATCGAAGAGCACCCAGCCGAAGAGCACCATAACAAAGGTGTAGAGCATACTTACCGCCGAGGGCAGCTTTTCAAGTATCTTGCCGAAGCCAAGGCGCTCGATGATTATGAGCACGCCGAAGAACAGTCCCCAGAGGATAAAGTTCCAGCTGGCTCCGTGCCAGAGTCCTGTCAGCGCCCAGGTTATGAACAGGTTGCGGTAGGTCTTGAAATTGCCGTTCCTGTTGCCGCCAAGGGGGATATACACATACGACCTGAACCAGCTTCCCAGCGTGATGTGCCATCTGCGCCAGAATTCGCTTATGCTCTTTGAGATATAGGGGTGGTCGAAGTTTTTGGGAAACTCGAAGCCCAGCATTTTGCCCAGACCTGTTGCCATATCGGAATAGCCCGAGAAGTCAAAATATATCTGGAATGCAAAGGCGATTATTCCCAGCCATGCGGTAGCCACCGAAATAGTGCTGTAGTCCATTGCCTTTATCTGCGTCCAGACCATGCCGATGTTGTTTGCGAGAAGCACCTTTTTGGCAAGTCCCTTTACAAAAAGTCCGATGCCTGCGCTTATTTTTGCGATGTTCACTGTTCTTGACTCCAGCTCGTTTGCCACGTCCTCGTAGCGGACGATAGGGCCTGCGACTATCTGGGGGAACAGTGAGACATATGATGCGAAGTTCAGGAAGCTTTTCTGCACCTTGATATTCCTCAGGTACAGGTCAATGGTATATGACATTGACTGGAATGTGTAGAAGGATATGCCTATGGGCAGCTCCACACGCTTTTCGTTCAGTCCTAAGGGATACAGGCTGTTAAGCGCTTTATTTACCAGCACCACGGGATTTGTGACGCTTGTGCCGAAAACTCCGTTAAAGCTGTCGATAAGGAAGTCGCTGTACTTGAATATCGCCAGCAGACCTACGTTCATGCAGACGGAAACTATCAGGCAAATTTTTCGCTTTTTGTTGTCGTCATCATATTTTGCCATTAGCCTGCCTGCGGTGTAGTCAATGGCTGTGGAAAGCAGCATAAGGCACACATAAAAAGGCTCGCCCCATGCGTAAAAAAGCAGCCCCGTAATGAAGATCAGCACATTTCTTATCTTATCAGACGCAAAAAAATAGACTATCATTACGATAGGCAGGAAATAGTACAGAAAAGTCAGCTGTGAGAAAACCAAGTTATATATCAGTCCTTTCTTCAGAGGAAAAAAGTTTTTCCGTAAGCTCTTCCAGCTCTTTGGGGGATATCATGGTGTTAAGGATATCTGCCATTGCCCCTGCGGTGAGCAGAGACGGCAGGTCAAGGGCTTCAAGCAGCATTTTGCGGCGCATTGACGAATCGGGAGCGCCCGAATAGCCCAGCTCATAAAGAAGCATTTTGTCTATGCCGCCTTTCGGGGCGCCGCCTATGTCATTAACGCCCGCTCTTCTGAAAGCTTCCAGCAGGACTTCCTCGCTCATGCCCTCAACGCCCAGCTTGCCCTCCTTGGAAGGCTCTGCTTTTCTGCGCTCCTTGCCGAAAATATCGGGAATATATACATTTATGATGTTGCCGCCAACGGAGCCTTTAAGGTAATTTCTTATCTTAAAGCCCGCAGCGTCGCTGTCTGTCAGGATTATTATGCCCTTTTTCTCGGCATAATGGCGGATAAGCTTCATTTTTTCCTTGTCCTTGAAAATATGAAAGCCGTCCGTGCAGATTATTACGCCGTTTATCACGGAGGAGAGCTTTATTTTATCATACTTTCCCTCAACTATAACGGCCTGTTCTATGTTTATCATTTTGATTTTTTTTCCTTATATGTTTTATCGTGCAAGCATTTCTACTATCGCCTTTTCCAGTATGACCGCCGGGTCTGCGCCGCTTGACTTCATATCAATATCTGCCTTTGCAAGTATCTCAAGGCACTTCCTCAGGTGGCGGATATCCGTTCTGCGGACGGAGGAGAGGGCATTTTTTACACGAAATTCCACGCTGGGCGAGTAGCCGAAGTCTTTCATTATCTCGGGGAGACCGTGGTTATAGTCCAGCGCAAGGCGAGCCCTGTAAAGGTCGTTCATGCTGCCTGTAAGCACGTAAAGCAGATACACCGGGGTGTTCTCGGGATCGTTTATAAGCTCCCTGAAAAGCTCCATGGAACGGTTCATATTGCCTGCCGCAACTGCGTCCGCCAGGCTGTAGCTTTTGGCATCGCCGCTGTCGGGGGTGAGCAGCTCTACGGTGTGAACGTCGATGCTTTTTCCGTTCGCATAGGAGGTCAGCTTGTCAAGCTCGTTCATTATCATGGTCATATTGCCGCAGCAGCGGTCAAAAAGCAGACCTGCCGCCTTGTCGTCCATGGCAGAGCCACGCTTTGAGGACTCGGCGCATATTATCCTTACAGACTCGCTACGTGATTTTACGTTTATCTCGCAGACCGTGCCTTTTTTGGCAACAATGTCGATGAGCTTCTTGTTCTTGGGGGTGGGGTATTTTTTGCCGCCGCAGACGTTTATGTTTGCGGTGTAGAAGATTAGCACGGTGGTATCGGGCACGTTGGAGACGGTCTCCGTCAGCTGCTTCATGCGTGTTTCATCAAGCTTTCTGTGACCCGGGCGCTGCTTTGTCTCTTCCTCAAGGTCAAGGTCGCAGACGGTGACGCAAAGCTTGTCCGCAAACATGGGGAAGCCGTCAACAGCCTCGCTGAGGCCGTCGGTATCAATGTCTTTGCCCTCAAATTCATGGAGGTTGTATGTCTCATCGCCTGCCTTGACGGTGCGCTTGACCATTTCACGCTTGTATTTCTCAACGCTGTACAGGTCGGTGCCGTAAAGGTAGTAAACGCCTGACAGTTCGCCGCTTTTTATTATCCTTGTAAGCTCCTTTTCGTTCACCGAAGCCACGATACGCCCTCCTTTGGGTAAAGTACGCCGTTATCCGCTATGTATTCCGTGCCTGTGCTGCCGAATGGTGATATTTTTCCTTTAAAATCGCTGTCCGCCACTGTATAATAGGCGGCATCGGCATAAACATCAGCCGAGCAGCTGTAGATGCACAGGTCAAACCTTTCATCGGGAAGCTCGGCCTTTCCCGTAACGCACAAGATCTTCACCCCGTCCGTTTCGATAATGCTGTAATTTTCATGGGGATAATAGACGGTATTGCCGAATTTAATTATATTATCTTCCGCCGAATAAGTCAAGCCGCTTTTTGTTACGGGAGAAAGAACGGCAATGCCCTCAAACAGTCCTTTATACACGCTTTCGGAGTATGCGCACTGCTTTGTGACTGCCGCAAACGCCGCAGCAGAGCCGCCTGAGCCTGCTATTGACCTGTATGCTGACTTTGCTCCGCTGCGTGTTCCCATATAGTCATATATCTGGGAGCAGCTGTCATTCTTAACGACAATTACACAGCCGCTGCCGTCTGTCAGTACGCTTATCTCGGTATATCCGGTGGGAATGAGCCGATATATTTCTATGCAGACAACGCTGACCAGTGCAGCTGAAAGGCAGGTCAGCACAAAATACATCTTATCATGGGTCAGTATCAGGCACAATGCTGCGGATATTACGGCTATTGCCACAAGGGGAGCGGTAAGCTCTGTGCCCGTGGGTATCATTATGATATCGCTGCTTCCAATGAGCTTTGCAACGGCAAGTATGGGGCGGCATATCAGTCCTGCCGCAAGGAAAAGTCCGCCGCTTATGAATGTGAATGGGAGTATGCAAAGCAGTGCGCCTATGGCGGCTATTGCAATGGCTGCGGTGCATAGGGGCGACAGCAGAAGATTTGTCAGGGGAGAGGCTATTGATATCTGGTCGAATGTGAGGGCTGACACGGGGAAAACTGCCGCAGCTGCGCATAAAGAGGAACAAAGTGCGGAGGAAAGCGCTCCCACATGATAGGGCAGGTCTGTTTTGCGCTCCATCTTCTTTTCGTAGGCGTTTATGAACATGGGCGAAAGCACGGCTGTGCCTATGGTTCCCGAAACGGACAACAGGAAAGATGTGCTTCTCACGATAAATGGCGAGGATATTGTCATTATTATAATTGCGGCGGCAAGGGAGGTAAGGCTGTCGCTGCGCCTGTTGAATATGCCTGCCGCCCAGACAAACATTACCATTATAAGGCTTCTGACAACAGAGGGGGTAAAGCCTGCGGTCATGGCGAAAAGCAATGACACTGCCGTCACTGATATGAACTGCCCCCATTTCGGCAGGCGGAGCGCTATTGCCAGAGCGGCGGCAATTCCTGCGGCAACGGACATATGCAGTCCCGAAACGGCGGCGACGTGGCCTATTCCCGCACGGTACAGCAGATTTTCCGTTCTGTCGGACATATTCCATTTGCTGCTTCCGAAAAGCATTCCGATAAGCAGCTCGCCTTCTTCCGAGGGGACGTATTTTCTTATAGTATCGGAGACGTTGTGCCTGAAATCATCAAGAGTGCGGTAGAAGTTGTGCTCCTTTATCTCATATCCGCTTGTGCGGACGCTTTTCATCAGCAAAAAAACGTTCATTGAGCGGTAATAGTCGGCTGAATTGAAAAAGCCTGTGTTTTCGGGAGCGTAAAGCTGACCTGAAAGAGTGATTTTATCGCCTTTTACAAGGTCGGAACGGCGGTCGAAAAATCCCACATTGCCCGAAGCTCCGTTGGGAAAGGTGCAATGGGCGATATAAAAGGCTTTTTCCTCGGAATATACTGTGGACTGCTCTATTGTGACCGTTCCGCTGAAGCTGCCAATATTGGCAGTGATATTCCGGCAGACGGTCATGTCATATCCGCTGTAGATCCAAAGCCCTACGCAGCAGGCGATGGCGCACACTGCGCTGCGGTAAAAGCTGCCTGAATGCTTGGGACAGAAGATGAAAACGGTACACAGTCCGAAGCCCAGCAGCACGGCTCCTATGGCTATGGACAACGGGGCAGAGAAAAACGACGCCAGCAAAAGCCCTGCCATGTAAGAAAAGCCGACAAAAGCAGTTTTGCGTGACATCGTTACCAACTCCGTATAATACGACAAATTTTGACATTATAATAGTTTAATTATATCAGGTGGGGGATGTGTTGTCAAGAAATAGTTGAGCGTTGGGGGATTATTTTGATTGACTTGCGGGCTGCAAAATAGTATAATTAAAGCAGGGATCGGCAGACGGCAATATCAAAAGGTGAAATTGATATGACAGGCTTTATACTAATCACCAATAAAACTATAGACAAAAAATCATCGCATAATCCATATACGCAAGATTATGCTCGATTTTTTGTATAGTTTTTAATTGGTTCTTAGTATTACTGATCGACATTACTGGAATTTAAGGTTGGAATTTTATTATGAAAGTAACGGAACTTAAAAATCAGCTTAACACTATGGAGAAAAATGAGCTTATTGCGCTCATCGTCAAACTGTATAAAAATGACCAAATGTGCCGCAATATTCTTGATGCGGAGTTTGGCGGCGAAGAGGTGCAGGCAGCTTTGTTGGCAAATGCCAAGAAGCAGCTGTATGATATTTTCTTTTCAAAAGCATCACTTAGTCTCAGAAATGCCAAAGCAGTCCTGTCGGGATTTAAAAAGACGGCTAAAAATAAAGAGGATTATTTTGACTTTGAACTTTATTATGTTGAGTTGGGAACAGCATATACCAATGAATACGGCGACGTCAATGAAGCGTTTTACAGCAATCTTATTTCGGTATTTGCCGATTTCTGTGAAAATGTTAAGCGGTCGGGCGGGAGTGATTTCCTGCATTCTGTAAGAATGCGCCTTGACAGACTGAACGAAGAGGCACAGGATATAGGCTGGGGATATGGATATGAGATAGGTGAACTGTACAGTGAACTGATAGGATTTTATGGGGAGGAAAGTGAATGAGCAGATTTCCGAGGCAGTATGCTGAGAGCACATTGAACAGAATGTACAAAAAACTGGAGCTTTCCGATGATATCATCAAGCTTCTGAAGGATTATTTTGACGCTTTTGCAAACCTGTACAATATTCTTCCGCTGGAGGACGCTTTCGGTATAATCAATGAGCAGAACAAGGACTTGCTGACAAAGGAAAAGTTTATCGCTTTTTCCGAGATCATGCGGCATGATATGCCTGAGGGCAGATTTTATTATATTTTGGGTGTTGATGAGCTGTATAATGATGCGCCAAAGCCTGAGCCTATGGAGCGCATGATAGTTCATGAAAGTCTGGTGGATATTGATTATGAATACTTTTATGATATGCACAATGCTCAGGCGGGCAAGCCGCTTTGTATGCTTTCAAAGGAAGAAACGCTGAAATACAGGGACGATTTTTATATCCCGCAGACACCGCAGATGAGGACACTTCAGAAATTTGTGCGTGAAAAGCTGAGAAAAAGCAAAAGTCAGGCGGAGGACCTTGCGGCTGACTGCTATACTATCATCACTTGTGAAGATAAAGCCGACATAACGGGCGAAATAGCGGATATGTTGGAACGTATGAAGATGCCCATGAGCGAAAGTCAGCTGAACGAATTTATGGGACTGGTTTATGACCTTAACAACAATACACGTCTGCCTGCAAACAGGGGATATACTCCGGTTGAACTGTCGAGAAAGTATAGGAAACATACAATACCCGAAATATCGTTTGGACCTAATATTAGGGATATGTTGCAGAACGGTGAGCTTAATGCCAGTGATATGGTGCGGCAGATTGAGGAATCAGACCTGCCTGCCCAAGTAAAGGCGCAAATGATACCGGGGATAAAACCGTCGTCAAAGGTGGGGCGCAATGACCCATGCCCATGTGGGAGCGGAAAGAAATATAAGAAATGCTGCGGAAGATAAGGAAAATACAGTATAAGATTTGAGATGTGTTTTATAAAAATAGATATAGAGCAAGTATAATTGAAAGAGAAAGCACTTCTTTGTTATGCACTTTGCTGACAAAATTCGACAATAAATGCTATGACGCTGTGCAGTTATCCAAAAGCAAAAAAAAG
>ERZ773264.1723-NODE-1723-length-24270-cov-15.527772_pt1 | contig 24270 bp, 25 predicted proteins | sample MGYA00511910_ERZ773264 | MGnify/ENA primary metagenome ERZ773264 (study PRJEB29015, sample SAMEA2737739) | human gut metagenome | biome: human gut; feature: human-associated habitat; material: faeces | place: China | collected 2012 ...
GCATCTGACGAAAAATCCATTCGCCAGCCGACCACCTCATTTGCGCGGTGTTACCCTAATGGTGTTGTTCTATTGTAAGGAGTTTTGCAACAGCTATGAAATCGGATCTTGTGAAGAAACTGCTGCGGGCGCTGGTGACGGCGCTGGGCATCGGGCTGGGGTCGGTGCTGGCGTTCGTCATCGTGCAGCTGAACGCGATGGCGGGCAACCCCGCAATGAGCATCGGCGCGCTGCTGGCGCTGTATGCGGCGTTCGCGCTGCTGCTGGGGCTGGGCGGATACCTGATTGCGCCGCGCGCGATTGACAGCATTACCCGCCTCATCGCGCTGGTCGAGCGCTGCATGGACAAAATGACGTTCGAGCAGCAGGCAGGCAGCATCAGCGGGCTTGTCGGCGGTTTCATTATCGCCGCGCTGCTGTCACAGTTGGTGATGCTCATGGGCGCGAGCATGTTTACCGTGGCGATGTGTGCGATTCTGTTCGTGGTATTCGGCGTTTTGGGTGTGACGCTGGGGATTCGCCGCGCAGCGGATTTCAAGCGGATGTTCCAGCGCTTCAGCCCCAAAGGGAACAAACAGGTCGCTTTGTCGCACAGGAAAATCAAGACGGCGAAACCGAAGCTGCTGGACGAAACCGTGCTGATTGACGGGCGCATTGCTGCCGTCTGCCGCGCGGGATTTCTGGAGGGGACGCTGCTGATTCCGCGCTCGGTGGAGAAGGAATTGCAGCGCCTGAGCGCATCGGAGGAGGAGACGTGCCGAATCCGCGGCGAAAAGGGACGAGAAACGCTTTCGCAACTCGAAGCATTGGGGCGCGTCAAGCGCGTAGACAGCGCGGCGGGCGGCGAACTCGCGCAGGTGCTGCTGGCGGACGCGAAGAAGCACCATATGGTGATTGTGACATGCGACGCGGCAATGAGCAGGACGGCGGAAAAGGCAGGCGTGGCGGCGCTGAACCTGAACGACCTTGCCTGCGCGCTTCGCCCGATGGTGCAAATGGGCGACTTGCTGGATGTGCGCATCGTCAAGGCAGGGCGTGAAGCCACGCAGGGCGTAGGGTATACGCCGGATGGGACGATGGTCGTTGTTGAAGGCGGACGCGATGCGGTGGGACAGGTGCTGCATGTGCAGGTGAGCAGCGTCCTGCAAACCAGTGCCGGACGGATGATCTTCGCGAAGAAAGTCTAACGTTTCCCAATCAACACGCGGGCGTTGAATGAGCGTGTCACCGACTCAATCGCGCGAAAGGGGTCAAGAGGCAGCGCCCCTTGGGTTCCCCCAATCAACACGCGAAAACAGCATGAAAGTGTCACCAACTCAATCGCGCGAAAGGGTGCAGGGACAAAGTCCCTGCCGGAGTCCAGAGGCAGCGCCTCTGGGGAGGTCTTTTGATATGGAAAGTAAGTTGATTTTGGCGTTTCATGTGGCACCGCAGAAACTGGGGAAAATCCGGTTCTGCGCGATGAAAATGGGGATGCGCGTGATGGACGTGCCGCTGGCGGATTGCGGGCAGACGCTGGGGGCACTGTGCGGAAAGGCGGAGCGTCAAACGGATGCAGCCGCGCCGGAGAATGCCGTCGGCAGCGAAATGCTCTACTTCGCGTTTTCGGAACTGCCGCTGGTGGAACGCTTCTTGACGACGATGAAGCAAATGCGCGTCCCCCCTGTGCGGCTCAAGGGAGTTATGACCGAAACGAACCTCGCATGGACGCCCGCCCAGCTGTATCAGGAACTGACACGCGAGCATCAGGCGATGGCGGGGCACGGCGCACCCATCCACGCGGCAAAGCAGGAGGAATAAATGATGCTGATTCAGGTGGCACAAGGGCAATCTCTGCAAACGGTGATTGACGCGCTTCCGGCGGACGACCAGCCCGTGACGATTCATCTTGCGCCCGGTGTGTACGAGGAAAAAATCGCGCTTCGCCGCCCGCACACCCGCATTGAGGGCGAAAGCGCCGAAACGACCCGCATCACTTGGCACGACGGCGCAGCGGAAATCCTCCCCGACGGCAAAAAACGCGGCACGTTCCGCACGGCAACGCTGCTCATCAATGCCCGCGACTGCGCACTCCGCAACGTGACAGTGGAGAACAGCGCATATCCGCGCGAGCAGGTTGGTCAGGCGCTTGCCCTCTATGTGGACGGCGACGGCTTCCATTGCGAGGACTGCACGCTCAAATCCTGCCAGGATACGCTGTTCACCGCGCCCTTGCCGCCCCGCGAAATCCAAAAGGACGGCTTTATCGGCCCGACGCAGTTCCTGCCGCGCATCCCGCAGAGGCAGGTCTACCGCCATTGCCGCATCGAGGGCGATATCGACTTCATCTTCGGCGGCGCGGCGGCGTGGTTCGAAGACTGCGACATCGTGAGCATCGACGGCCTGCGCGACCACGGCGATAAAAAAGAACCCACACTCGGCTTCTGCACGGCGGCATCCACCCCGGAAGGGCAGGAATTCGGCTATGTGTTCATGAAATGCCGCTTTCAGGGCGAGGGCGTCCCGGACGGCGCGATTTACCTCGGCAGACCGTGGCGCGAGTTCGCGAAAACTGTCCTGCTGCACTGCGAACTGGGCGCGCACATCCGTCCGGAGGGCTGGCACGACTGGAATAAGCCCTGCTTCCCCGCGACGGGCTACTACGCGGAGTTCGCATCCACCGGCGCGGGCAGCCAAGGTCAGCGCGCAGCGTATGTGCATCAGCTGACGGCGGAGGAAGCGGAAAAGTACACGTTCGAGCGGTTCTGGGCGTCTATGCCGAAGGACGGGTGAAAAGAACAGGAGGTGCACCATGATTTCCGTCTACGGCGACTTGAAGGGCGAGAACTACAAGACGTTTGTTTCGTTCGCAATGGAACACAGCGACGCCATGATGCTGATATACTGCGGCTATGGCTATCCGCTCAAGCGGCGGATTCGAGACATTCGGCGGATGCTACGTCCCTTCCGCGTCGCCTCCAGAGACAACAGCAAAAGCCTCAAAAAGGGCAAACCTGAATTTGAGTGGCCGAACACGATTTCAAGGACAAAGGCGCTGATTTGCGCGGAAACGTACCGCTTATCCCCCGAAGTGAAGGAAATTGTGCTGTCCGTCGATGATATATTTGCGTGGAACTACCCGAACCGCCCGGAGGATATTTCGTTCTTCTATCAGGGCGAATGCTGGATTGCCACAACGGCGCACGAGAAATTCTGCGATATCAGCGACCACGAGCGGGAAGTGGCGAAGATGCTGACCTCGATGGGCATCGAATATGAGCGCTATCCGGGGAAATCCGGGTTCAAAGAGAAATACACGCTAAAGGACAAGGCGGACGGCGCTGCCACATGACAATGGCGCATGATGGAGGTTCAGCACCGAAAATCCGCCATCATACAAAACGCCGCAGATGCGCTGCTTTCAGCCCGTGTCTGCGGCGAATTTTATTTATCCGGATATTTGATGAGGTCGTAGAGTGTGCCGAGTTCGCCCGCATCGCGTGTGCCAGCCAGTTCCATCCCTAAATGCACATACTTGTCGCATTTCGACTTTGCGTCCGTTTCCAGAATAACCGGCACTTGCAGGCGGTTGCCGTCCGCGAACGCCATCTCCAGCACCTTCCGCATGTACCCCTGCTCCTGATACTTCTCCGTCACGCACACCAGCCCGACGTAGATGTGCGGCTTTTTCTCCTTGTCGTAGCGATCATTCAGGCTTGCCCCGGCGCGCTTCATCAGCCGCGCGAATCGGCACAGTTCCCGGAAGGTCATCGCCTGAAACACGCCTTTTATCAGCGGGAGAAGCGCTGTCAGCTTCACCTTTTCGCCCGGCAGACGATAGGCAATGAACGCTTCGCCGCGTTCACTGGTGGTGTAGAGCAGTCCGGCAGCGAGCATCGCGCGGACAAAACCGCAAATATACAGCGCTGTTTTGTCGGGGGAAGAACATGCCGCCCCCATTCCGGTTTCCTTGCCGTAATCGTAGTAGCCAAAGGCATGACCGATGGCTTGAATGGATGCTTCATCGAGGGTTGTTAGACGCATGTCAGTTTTCTCCTTGTATATTGTTTTCAAATTCATCCGTACCGTCTGAAAACAGAATCAGTGCGGCATCAGCATGACCAGCCCCGCAATGATGAACGCACCGACGAGCCAAATCACCGTCAGCGTCAGGCGCTTTTTGAGCATCTGCCCCCACGTCTGCGTATACGGTACGTCTTCCATCTTCGGAATCGCCCAGAACTTGCTGTGACCGACCCAGAGCATGTCAATCACCAGCCCATCAAACCAGTTCATGACCTCCAGAAACAGCACGCCCTGTCCGTATGCCGTCCAGAAGTCCGTGACGCGATTCCACACGCCAATCATCAGCACCGGCGCAACAAGCAGCAGCACATACAGCGCAATCATGCAGTTCCGGCGCTTCTTCTGCACCGTTGCGCGGTCAATCAACCCCCGCGAAATTGCGCACTCCTGAAATGCCTTCGGGTAGAAGTACAGCCCATTGATGGCGTTATTCCCGACCGCGACCTTCACAATCAGCCACAGCAGAAAGCAGTACAGCGCCAATTGAATCACAATCGTCATGATGATTTTCTCCTTGCGTCCGCAGATGTGCCCACGCGAATCAGTGCCACCGCGCAGGGAATCCGCCCCTCGCACAGTTCGAAACGCATGTCGGAATAGCCCGCGTCGGCGAAAAACTGCCGGTACGTTTCCAGCGTAAATTCGCGCTTGAAGTCCGCGCCCGCCTTGCCGATGACGCCGGAAACGCGGTTCGTGTTGCCCTTGCCCGTTCGATTCATGTAGGTGGGGATGATAAGTTTTCCACCCGGCTTGCACACGCGGTCAAGCTCCCGCAGCGCCTGATGCGGATTATCCAGCAGGTGAATCACGTTCGCGGCGACGACGGCATCAAAGCGTGCATCGGAGTAGGGGAGATGCAGGATATCCGCCTGCTCAAACCGCACATGCGGATAATGCCCGTACTTCTTCCGGGTGCGCGCAAGCATCTTCGCGGAGAAGTCCGTCGCCGTCAGGGATTTGCAGCGCTTTGCAATCACACCGCTGAGCAGCCCTGTGCCGCACGCGCATTCCAGCACGTCGTCCGTCGGCGAAATCAGCCCCGCAACCACCTTGCACAGTTTGCGATTCGCTTTGCGGTTGATGCCATCCGCGAAAATATCGTAGACCCATGCGACGTTGTCCCAGAACATGGCGTTCCTCCTATGCCGTGATGAACGGCAGCTCAGGCAGTTTGCCCGCGTCCATGATGCTTATCAGCATGTCCGCAAAGCCTTTCGGGTCGCGAATCTGGTATTGTATGTGGTTGAAGTCCGCAAAAATCGGGAAATTCGCCGCCGGATACGCCTGCATGACCGCCGGACGGTACTTCATGTGCTCCTCGATGCTGCCGAACTCGAAGAAAGCGCGCTTCTGCCAATCCTCCGGCATCGGCGGAAACGGCTTGTCCTCCAAGCTGTCCGCTATTTGACGGCGCAGATTGCCATAGCGCAGATTTTTCCCTGCCGCCATGAAGTACGGCTTGATGCCATCATCGTCACACCACATGATTTTCTTCAGCGTCCCGCCCCTTGACCAGTATAGGCTCTTGATGGCGAGATACAGGAACGGCGTCAAGATGTGCCGCGTCGCGCACCTAATCTGCGCGAATTGCCCGCCGTCGAAGAAAACGTGTCCGACGGAGCGTTTCGTCTGCTTCAGGAACGCCATCGCGAGGTCAGCGCCGATGGATGACGCGACGACAAGCGCCAATTCGCTGATGCCCTGCGCCGTTAGGAAATCTTCTACCTGCCGCACCTCGTCCGCTTTGCCGCGGTACGTCTGCCCTGCGCAGTAGACGGTCGAAGTCGGCAGAATGCAGAAGCAGCGGGACTGCAGGTGTTTTGCTACCGGTTCACTGCTTGCGCCTGTCACGCCCATCGCGTGGAAAAACAGCACGGCGGGCTTGCACTTTTCACCATATGTTTGAAACAGCATACAAATCGCCTCGATACGCCATAATCAATGCACGAAAAGCATCATGATACCCACAGCGCCGTGCAGACGATTCCGACCGCGCAAATCGCATGAGCAGAATGCCCAGATCAACGCCTTTCAGAAGCGTCTGCCCAATCATTTCAGGTACTTTCCGCATTCCTTCTCCAACGCGCGCCAGACGGGGTAATCCGCGCCGTTTGCATCAAAAAATTGCTTCAAGTCCCGGTTGAGCGCACTCATTTCATCCGTGGCGCGCATCGCGTGGTCGGATGCGCAGACTTTGCCGAGGCTCGTCGCCGCCATCAGCTTGAAGAAGCGCAGGCACGCCTTGTGGTACTTGTCGCTCTCGAACGCCTTGTCGGCATCCGGCAGAATCTCGTGCCCGGCGTCGCGGATGGCGCGGTACGCTTCGATATTTGCGTCCACCATCTTGCGCAGGTACGCCGTATTCCCCTTGAGCTTCTTCAAGTTGCCGTCTGTTTTGTAGCACGCAAACGCCGCCGGGGTGACGAACGCGGCATGACAGAGCAGATAGTCGCCCATGTTCGGCTGATAGACGACCTTGTACCTCGTTCCGGCGAAAATCTCGTCAATCAGCGCCTTGTTGGACGGCGATGTGCGCAGCTGACCAATCGTGATTTTCTTCAGGTCAATCGACACGACACGGCTGCTTTCCCGATGCCCGGCGGACAGGAAAAACGCGAACATGACGTTTTTCTCCGGCAGCTGTGCCACCAGCGCATCCGTGCGCAGGTTATTGCCGACGAACACGATGTTCTCCGCCCGGCTCTTCCGCAAAGGTTCAAGGAGGTTTTCCAGCTGGGTGTAGCGCACGACGACGAAAATCACGTCATATGCCGCGTCGGGCGAAAGCTCCGTCACTACCGGGATGTGCGTCACCGACGGAAACGGCAGCAGCTGATTCTTGATGCGCAGCCCGTTCTGCTTGATTTCCTCCGCCCATTTGCCGCGCGCCAGCAGGGTCACGTCTTTCCCCGCGCGGCAGAGATTGCGTGCCAGATTACAGCCGAGAACACCCGCACCGAAAACGAGGATTTTCATGATTGCTTTGTCCTTTCCATTATTTTCGTGCCGTCACGCACAGCCAGCCTTTGCCGTTCTTGTGCGTCTCCACTTGGCGGAAACCCACCTGTTCCAGCATGGTTTTGAGCTGTGTGTCCTTGTAAATCGTCATGCCGGGAATCTTCTCCGTCCACTTCTCGTCCTGCGCATGATCGCCATCGGACTCGTTGCAGAGGAAGAACGTCCCGCCGGGCTTCAGCACGCGCCCAACTTCACGGAAGCACGCGGGCAAGTCGCCCCAGAAATACACCGTCTCGAATGCTGTTGCCACGTCGAACTGCGCGTCATCAAACGGCAATGCCTGCACGCTTGCCTGCAGCACTTCGCAGCGGCCAGCGCTTACGGCGGTTTGGTTGAGCTTTCGCGACTTCTCTACGCTGACGGGAGAATAGTCGATACCGCACACTTTTCCCGTCGGGCACTTTTTCAGCATCAGACGCAGATTCGCGCCGCCGCCGCACCCACAGTCCAGCACATTCGCATTCTCCGCCAGCGGCAGGAAGCGAAGCCCCCAGTCCGCAAGCGCCCGATGCCCGATGTTCATCATGGCGACCATGAGGCGGCCGCCGAAGCCTGTCGGCTTGCGGGTGTTCTCGAAAAACGCCATATGGATTCCTCCTTATTTCACCAGCGACACAATCAGCCCTATGTCAGCGTTCGCCCAGAGTGCGCCGAGCGTCAGCAGCGCCGTAAAGCTGACGGCTTCCAGCGCGACAATCGACCAGAGCATGATTGCATCCCCTTTATTTTTGCAGCACGACGATGCGGTTTGAGATATTGCGCACCAGAGGAATCTTGTCCAGCACCTTGTAAATCGGCAGGAACTCCGCCATGCCTTCGGTCAGGCTGTGCTCTTCCACCAGCTGGAAGCCCGGCAGCAGCGCCGCCAGTGCCTGCCCGCTGCGAATGCCCCATGTGAACTTCGCGTGGCTGCCCTCAATTGATTTTTCCTTGAAGTTGCGCACGACCAGCGGGTTCATCACTTCCACCAGCACGGTGACGCGCGGAAAGCGCCGAGCGATTACGTCGAAAATGCGCTGCACGTCCGCTTCGCTCAGGTACATCGTCAGACCCTCGATGATGACCAGCGCGTCGCCTGATTCGCGAATCATACCGCCCCAGTCGTCCATCGCGGACATGGCGATTTGCGAGATTTTTCCGTTTTCCGGCAGCAGCTTTTCGCGCACGACGATGGTCTCCGGCAAATCGAGGTTATACCAGTGCTGATAGCCCTGCATCCGATAGCAGCGCGTATCCAGCCCGCAGGCGATATTGACCGCCACCGCGCCCGGATGTGCCGACAGATAGGTCTTTACGAGCTTATCCAGCACGATGGTGCGGGCAATGACGCCGCTGGACATGGCACTGTCCTTATCCGCCAAGGAGAAATCGTAGTCGAGCTGGCGGATGATTTCAACGGCTTTCTCGTCGCGAACTGCCCCGCGGTTTTGGGTTTCCTTCGCGCGGGCGTAGACGGTTTGCAGCATGGTTTCCGGAACCCCGGAAAGGGTGACTTTGCTGCTGGTTTCACGCATTCTTCCTGCATCTCCTGTCCCTATCAATCCGCCTTGCGGCAGATAAACCACGCAATGCTCTTCAAGCTGCCGACGTCCACCTGCGCGTACATGCCCTGCAAACGCTTCCGCAGGCTGTCCACTGTCTCGTAGGGCGGCGTGAAGAACTTCGTCGGCTCGTAAACGTGGCGAATCATCCAGTCCGTGCGCTTGTGTTCGCCTGATACATAGAAGCAGCCGCAGAATGTTCCGCCGGGTTTCAGCACGCGGAATGTCTCGCGGTACGCCGCTTCCTTGTCCGGGAACGCATGGAAGCCGTTGAGCGACAGCACCAGGTCAAATTGCCCGTCCGCGAACGGCAGCGCGCCGACATCCCCCTGCTGGAACTTTACGTTCGTCAGGTGCAGCTTTTCCGCCTTTTCCTTTGCCTGACCCATCATGTCCGGCGAATAGTCCAGACACGTCACGTCTGCTTTCGGCAGCGTCTGGTAGACGGGCATGGTCAGGATGCCCGTGCCGACGGGGACTTCCAGCATCGTGCCCGCGAAATCCTCCGGGATGCCGGACAGCGCCTTGGACAGATAGTCCTCGCACTCCTGCCGGTTCATCGCCCACACCACGCGGCAGACCGCCTTGCCGGAGAAGGTCGAACAGGTAATCATGCCGTCGTAAAAATTGTTCGATCCGGTCAGATGATACGCCCCGCGAATGGCGTTTTTCCGCTGCTTACTTTCCATACGCTGCACTCCTCTAATTTTCGTTAGTTTTCGCTAACATCAGGTGCTGAAAAAACTGCCTTTCGGCAGTAGTAGGGGGGATTCCTCCCTGCTGGTTTGTTATGACAAACTAATTCTATCACGTTTTGGGGCATAAATCAATCCGGTCTTTTCCCGAAACAGAGAAAATACGAAAAAGGGATACCCACTTTTGCAGCGGGTATCCCTTTCACGATTGCATCCATACAGCGGCTTGCCATTCGGACTATCCTATTTTGGGATTCATTATGCGGCACGTTTTCGTTTGGGAATCGTATTATTTCAGGAAGAAGCGAATTAGCGTTTCCTTCTTCTTGCTGTACGGCGTGTAGCGCATCGGCAAATCCAGCCACAGCGCCTTTTTGACGATGTTCTTGTCATGCGTGAAGCAGCGGAAGCTGTCACGCCCGTGGTAGCCGCCCATACCGCTGTGTCCAACGCCGCCGAAGGGCATCCGGCTCGTCGCCAAGTGGATGATGGTGTCGTTGATGCACCCGCCGCCGAAAGGCAGCGTGTCCAGCACGCGGCGCTGCACGGCACGGTCTTTCGTGAACAGGTAGCACGCCAGCGGATGCGGCCGTGCGGCAGCGAAGGCAATTGCTTCGTCGATGCTGCTGACGGGCAGAATCGGCAGAATCGGGCCGAAAATTTCCTCCTGCATGACCGGGCTGTCCGGCGAAACATTGCGGAGGATGGTCGGCGCAATGCGCAGGGCAGCAGGGTCAATACTGCCGCCGTAGACGATTTGACCCGATGCCATCAGCCCGGTCAGGCGGTCGAAGTGCTTCTGGTTGACGATGTGGACGTACTCCGCGCTGTGCAGCGGGTCAGGGCAGAGCTGGTCGAACTGCTTTTGCAGCGCCGCAACGAAAGCGTCCTCGACTTCGCGCGCCACCAGCACATAATCCGGCGCGACGCACGTCTGCCCGGCGTTGAGCAGCTTGCCGAACGCAATCCGCCGCGCGGCGAGCGTCAGGTCAGCATCTTTCGCGACAATCACCGGGCTTTTGCCGCCCAGTTCCAGCGTTGCGGGGGTCAAATGCTCCGCTGCGCGGCGAAGCACCTCCTGCCCGACGTGACTGCTTCCGGTGAAGAAAATCTTGTCGAACGGCTGGTCAAGCAGCGCTTGATTCTCCATGCGCCCGCCCTCGACAATGGCAACTTCCTCCAGAGGGAAGCATTCGGCGCAGATTTGCCGGATGATGGCGGAAGTCGCGGGCGCATCCTTCGACGGCTTCAGGATGCAGCAGTTGCCGCCCGCCAGCGCGCCAAGCAGCGGTTCGATGGTCAGCAGGAATGGGTAATTCCACGGGGACATGATGAGCACGACGCCCATCGGGTCGTGGCGGATGAAGCTGCGCGCCGGGAACTGCGCCAGCGGCGTGAGAACGTGCGTATCGCGGCAGTAGCGGCGCGTCCGGCGGAGCAGGTAGCCCAATTCCGACAGCACCATGCCGATTTCACACATGTACGTTTCCGTCCTGCACTTGCCGAGGTCGCTTTGCAGGGCAGCTTCAATATCCTGCTCGTGTGCCTGAATCGCGCGGCGCAGGCGGCGAAGCTGGTCAAGCCGATGCGGCACGGGGCGCGTTATGCCGGACGCAAAGCAGGCTTTTTGCGCGGCGAACAGCGCGGCAATATCCGCGTGAGGCGCATCGGGCGTCATGACGGCGCGGAGGATGTCCTCCAAGGCGAAGCGGTTCAGCAGCGTGTCCTGCGCGGCAATCCGTGCGACGGCGGGAATATCCCGATGATACAGCGTTGGGAGGGTCAAGCCATACCCCGCATGGAACACGAGGTCGCGTACCCATGCCGTCAGCGCCGCCGCGCCGTCCGCGTCCGCGGCGCACAGCCCCGCGCCGATTGCCATGTCGGACAACGCCTTTCGCCGCGCACCTTCGGACTGCGCAATCATCGGCGCAAGCAGCAGCGGGAGCGTCTCGTCCGGCGAAAGCTGCTTTACAGTGGACAGGGCATTCAGTAGTGCGGGCAGCACCGCATCATGCGACACGGCGAAGGCTTCCGCGGCATTGAGCGACGCGGTGTACAGCGCGCGGCGGCTCGCCAAATCGGAGGAGAAACGTTCGTTTTCCGGCACGGCAGCATCGTCGCTGACGGCAATCAGCTGTCCGGTCAGCGAACGAATGGCGTTTTCCGCCTTTTGACGCTCTTCGCGCGGCAGAAGGCGGCTCATGCCCGCACAGATGGCGTGCGCAATTGTCCAAATCCCTGCGTGGAGCAGCGATTCGCGCGATTGAAGCGCCAGCATTGCGTCATCCATCAGCACATAGCGGCTGGTATGCGCTCGAAGCGAAAAGCGGCGTGATTTTCCGCGTGCTGGGTCGAACACGTCACCTGTTTCTGCGAATACAGCGGATGCATCCGCCGCTGCTGGCAGGAGAATCAGCGGAATCGCGCGCCACTGCTCGAATGTTTCCGCATGTCCTTTTGTGTGCAGACGCGCCAGCAACGCCTGTCCCAGCGACATTGCATCATTGCCGCCGACGGCAAGAATTGCCTGCGCCTGTTTGTCGGTGAAGGCCTGCAGGGCAGTATCAACGTTCGTGCGGGTCAGCGCGCCGTCCTTGCTGTCCGACAGTGACACGGCGGCGTGGACTGCGTACATGATTTGGTTGTCCTCCAGCACGGGGAGCAGGAGTGATTCGCAATCGACGGCATGGGCATCGCCGATGACGAGAACGCAGCCGATTTGTCGGCTGCGCAGGAGTTCCGGCAGCGCTGCTATGCTGTCCAGCCGGGAAGGGAATACGGGATGCGCAGGGAGCGGAAGCTGTTTCATGGGCATGTCCTCCGGTGGGGTTGATATGAGTTTTGACCAATGCAATTAGTGGATTCGGTAAAGAAAATAGTGTGATTTGCTTGTGACAGCGATTACATCATCTGCACCAGCAGCATATACACAATCGTGCCGCCGGCAATGGACAAGAGCATCTGCTGACGCCAGATGTGCAGCAGCACCGCCGCGCCCGCAACCCAGTAGCACCAGTCCAGCACTGTCACCCACAGGTAGAACCAGCCGCGGTCAACCTCCGGCGGCACGTCGGCGGAGCAGGTGATGGAGAAGGTTTCGTCGCACAGGCCAAAGATGAGCAGCATCGACACGGTGATATATTCCAGCGAACCACCGAAAATCGCCATCGCCATGCACATCGGGTAGAGGAACGAAAAGCCCTTGGTGCGCATCAGCAGACCATACGCGAAGCCAAGGAAGAGAAAGCCCGCCAGAATCGGCAGCGTGTGGGAAAAGCCGCCCGAAACGCGCGCTTGACCGTGCCGCACGGCGTCTTGGGTATTTTTGCCGATGATTCGCCTGGATATGCAGGCACATCGGAAGCAACAGGCTGCATGGGAAATGACCTCCCCGTAAAATATAGAGCACTGGCGAGAATTATACAACGGAAATCCGCCGCGGTCAAGCAGGGTTGCAATTCGCGCAAGGTGATGGTATACTAAGAAACAGCAAAAAGCGACAGCAAGCGCACAACGCGCGGAAGGAGCAATACCATGGCGGAGCAGGAGCAGACGGTAGACCAGCAGCAGGAAAAAGCGCGCGAAAAGGCGGAGGATGACCGCTATCAGCGGGCGGAACAGCAGCAGGCGGCGTATGATGATGAGTACGAAAGCCGCCGTGAAACGCTGTCCGCGCTGGCGCTGTTTCAGCAGGATTCGGTGGAGCAGTTGGCGGGTGGCAGCCGACAGAATCGCCGGGATTATTATCAGAAGCTGCTTTCCCGGCTGTATATTGAGCTGCGCGACTTGGGGGCGTCCATGCTGCTGGATCAGCTGGATGCACAGCTGACGCAGAAGCATCAGGGCAAATGCGCCATGCTGGTGTACAGCGCGGTGACGCAGTGCTATCAGATGCTGGTACTGGATGCGCCAATGGCGGATGCCGCGAACGCTGTGCCGGATGTGTTCACTGCCGAACGTGAGCCGATGACGTGGGAGCTGCTGGCGTCTTATTCGGCAGACCCGGAACTGCCTGTGCGCGCATCGTTTACAACCCGCGTGCGTGTGCTGCGGTCGGTCAGCCGCCTGCTTTATCAGGCGCGCCGGGACGGGCGGAGTGCCGCACCGGAGGAAGATGCGCTTCGTGCGCGCCTGCAGGAGTATCAGCTGATGGCGAAGATGCAGGATGAATCGCTGGAGAACGCCGCCCGGCAGGTGGAGGAAGCGAATAGGAAGGCAGAGGAAGCCCGTACCGGCAGGGCAGAGGAAGAAATCAAGCCGATAAAGGAAAAGCTGCTGGCGGAATTTGAAGAAAAACTGAAGGCGCAGGAAGCCCAGTTTGCACAGGCAGGGCGCGCCAAATTCCAAGAGGCGTTTGGACAGCAGCAGAAGGCGGTTCGCGAGCGGATGGAGGATGAAGCGCGCTGGGCGGCGCAGCTGTTTGATGACGCGGGGATGCAGTACGACAAACTGCGGCAGGATTTCGCGCGGATGCAGGAGGAGCAGAACGCCCGGATGCAGCAGTGGCAGATGGCGATTTATCAGGCGGATACGCGGATGCTGGGGCAGTGCTACGTCGGCATGGCGACGAAGCTCGGCGACGCGGTGGATCAGGCGATTGCGAAGCTGATGAAGCCGGAAATGAGCGCCGAGGAAGCCAAGCCCCTGCTGGAACTGCGCGCGGTAATGCTCAGTCAGCTGACCCGGCTGGAATACGCCATGAAGCGCTTGGGACTGGTGGTCATCCGCCCGCAGCGCGGCGATACCTTCCAAAACGACGTGCATACGCTGACGACAACGTCCTCCGAGACAATCAATGTGCCGGAATTTGCGAAAATCGACCAGTGCATTACCCCCGGCGTGCTGGCGGAGCGCGCAGATTTGCGCTTCCGCGAGGTGATTGTGCCGGCGGTGGTCACATTGATGGTGGACTGAGAAAAGCCCTTTTGCGCGGGATGAAAAACCATCGGAAAATCGTTGAATCAGTGCAGGCGGGAAGGTCTGCGTAATATCTCATAGAGGTGAATCCCTTGATGAAAAAGGGCGTATTTCTGGCGCTGCTGCTCATGCTGCTGGCGGCTTTTCCGGCGCTGGCGGAAGATGTGTACTATGCGGATGCGTCGCAGGGCGGCAGTGTGACGAGCGACAAGGGGTATCTGTCCGTGTCATGTCCGCTGGATACGGACAGCCGCGTTACAATGACCATCCGCGACGAGTGGGGATCGACGGTCTATCAGCGCGATTACGGCGTGTGCAGCGGAATGTTCGCGTCAGAGGAAGTGTATCTGCCGCAGAATGGCGCACAGACGACGTATCGCGTCACCCTGTCTACGGACAGCGGTGAAAACAGCTTCACGGTCGTTCGCGTTGCGCCAAGATTGACGGATTCCAACGTCACCACGGCGGGACTGCCGCTGTCGGATATTAGCGGCGTTTCGTCGCCTAAAAAGGCGATTTTGCTGGATTTGAGCGCGCTGAATAATCAACTGCCGATGGTCGTGCCAATGGTCTCCGGCGATGTGCAGCTTGGCTGCGTGACGTTCACGGTGCGCAACGGTCAATTGAGCGTATCGGCGGAACTGACGGTGGATGGTACGATTGACCGCGCGGCGGTGTATGTGGCGAAATCCGCCCTCTCCGCGCAGACGCTGGGTACGCGCCGCTTTGACGGCAAGAAGGTCGGGCTGAACAAGAAAGTCAATGTCGATGGGCTGGGTTATGCTGCCGTGCTGGTGCAGATGACGGTTTCCTACGATCAGGACACCGCGACGCCGCTGATGCCGGATGAGGACTTCGTGCAGGAACAGACGGAGCTGTGGGACGCGATGCAGGAAGAAACGGTCAACGAGGCGGTAGGCTGACTAACTTTCCCACGGATAAACACGCGGGCATAGCATGAAAGCGCGCCCAACTGAATCGCGAAAAGGGTGTCGAGAGGGTCGAAGACCCTTCGCAGGTGCAGGGCAGCGCCCTGCTGGGGTCAAGGGGCAAAGCCCCTTGCGTTTTCTTAATCAACACGCGGGCACTGCATGAAGAAGTCACCAACTCAATCGCGCGGAAGGGTCAAGGGGCAAAGCCCCTTGCGTTTCCTTAATCAACACGCGGGCACTGTATGAAAAAGTCACCAACTCAATCGCGCGGAAGGGTCAAGGGAGAAAATCCCTTGTGGGGTCAAGGGGCAAAGCCCCTTGCGCCTCCCCGAAGGTAAGGAGAATACGAATGGAATTGACTGTGCTGGGGATGAATGGACCGTTTCCGGCGGCGAATGGCGCAACGTCGGGATATTTGATGCGCGGGGAAAAGACGCGCGTGGCGATGGATATGGGCAGCGGCACGCTTGGAAGGCTGACGGCGCTGATGCCGCCGGAGAAGCTGGATGCGCTGCTGCTCTCGCACTGGCACTTCGATCATTGCAGCGACGTGCTGCCGCTCTTGTTCCGCTTGCAGGCGTGCGCGGCAAAACCGCTGGATGTCTACGCGCCGGTGGATGAATCGTCGATGGTGCGCAAGGTGGTGCAGCAAAACAGCGCTTTCTGCCTGCATGACGTGCAAAAGGACGACAAGGTGCAGATTGGTGAATTTTCCGTGCGCGTTTTTGCCGCGCGTCACCCTGTGCCGGGGGTTATGTACCGCGTGACGGACGGCGAAAAGACGCTGTGCTATACCGGCGACACCAATACCGTGGAGGGGCTGACGGACTTCGCGCAGGACGCGGATCTGCTGCTGGCGGATGGGCTGTTCCCGACGGAAATGTGGCAGGAGGGTCTGCCGCACCTCTCCGCGGCGCAGACGGCGGAACTGGCGCGCGATGCTCGCGTGAAGAAGCTCGTTATCACCCACCTGAATCCGAACATCGACACGGAAACGCTGCTCAAACAGGCGCGGGCGATTCGCACGGACGCGGAGCTGGCGCATATCGGCGCAACGTATCGTGTCTGACGCGCGAACACGGCACGCATTGCTGCAAACCGCTCTCCTGCCCTGCGCGGCACTGCTGATGATGGCGGGCATCGCCCTCGGCTTCCAAGCACCGACGAGTGCAATGCCGATGCTCTGCGTGTCGTCGGCGCTGGCGGGATTGCTTCTGCTGGGACAGCGGAGAACGCGCGCGGCGGGCTGCCTGCTGCTGACGTTCCTGCTTGGCGCGGCGCTGGGCATCCGCGCGGCGAATCCGACGCTTCCGCCGGAAGGAGACGCGCAGGTGACAGGCGTCGTTGCGGGCGAGGTGGACTTCCGCACGGAGAAGGGGCAGGTGCGCGTTATCCTGCGGGACGTGACGCTGAACGGCGAGCGCATTGCATCTGGCGCGTACTGGACGTTCTACCTCAAAACGGATGAAAATATCCCGGACTTCCTGACGCCGGGGGCAAGAATCAGCATGACCGCCGAAGTCTATCATCCGCAGGGACAGCGGAATCCGCATGGGTACGACTTTCGGCAGGCTCTGCGGCAGAAGAACATCCTGATAGGCCTGTATGGTGCGGCGAAACTGCAAGCGCTGCCGGACGGGCTTTCTCTTTATGGCCTGGCGGCACGGTTCAATCACCGCATGGCGCAGACGTTGAGAGACGTTTGCGGCGAGGAATCTGGACAGCTGGCGAGTGCGGTGCTGCTGGGAATGCGCGACGAAGTGCCGGACGAGGAACAGGAACAGTTCCGGCGGCTCGGCATTGCGCATATTCTGTCCGTTTCGGGCTTCCATGTGGGCGTGCTGGTCGCCTTGCTGGCGCTGCTGATAATGCCGGTGAAACATCGGCGGCTTCGGATGGCGCTGACATTGCCGATGCTGCTGGCGTACGCGTTCCTGACAGGTGGAAATGCGCCCGCCATCCGCGCCGTGCTGCTCTGGGCGCTCGTCTGCTGGGGTCGGATTCGCCACAAGCGGGTGCTGATGCTGCATGTGCTGTGCGCATCGGCAATGATTCAGCTGATGTTTGCGCCCGTACAGCTGTTCAGCGCGTCGTTCCAGATGACGTACGGCGTGATGGCAGCGATTTGCGGGATAACGGCGCAGACCGCCCCGAACGCGCAGAAAAAGCGCGGCTGGAAGGGGAAAATGCTGTCTCTGCTGTCCGTCTCCGCGGCGGCGCAGTTCGGCGTACTGCTGCCGGAGCTGTACTGGTTTGGGCGCGTGCCGCTGCTGGGCATTGCGGTGAATGTGCTGCTGGTGGCGGGGATGAACGTGCTGCTCCTGCTGGATTGGGTGACGCTGCTGCTGACGCCGATTCCGTGGCTGGCGGCGCTTCCGGGGGCGGCGACGCGCGCAGTCAGTGAGGGATTCCTGCGCCTGGTGAACGCGCTGGGGCGGTTCGCGCCGACGCTGTGGACACGTCAGCCGGATGCGTGGGTGGTACTCGGCTGGCTGCTGGTGTTTGCGGCGCTGCTGCCGTTCGGGAAGAGCCGGAACCGCTGGCAGAACCGCAAAAAGCGGCTGCCGATGCTTGCGGCAGGGGCAGTGCTGATGGCGACGATTTTGCTGCCCGCGCCGTTTTCCGGGACGGAATATATGCAGCTTGACGTGGGCGACGCTGATGCCGCCGTGCTGCGGCAGGAGAAACATGTGCTGGTGGTGGATGCGGGCGAATACGGCGGCGATTTGGCATCATACCTGCGCGCGGAGCATCTGCCGGTGGATTTGCTCGTGCTGACGCATTTGCACAGCGACCATGCGGGTGGCGTGCGGGAACTGCTGGATGAGGGCATCCCGATTCGCCGGTGCATGATGCCGTCCGGTGCCCTGGCGGCGGATTTCGACGAAGAGGTACTCCCGCTGCTGGCGCGGATGGAGGAAAACGGCACGGTCATCGAAACCGTCTGCCGCGGCGACATCCTCCAGTGGGCGGAAGGAAAGCTGACGGTGCTCTTTCCGCCGGAAGGATTTTCAGCGTCGAACGCCAATGACGGCTCGATGGCGCTGCTGGTGGAGACGGAGGGCGTGAAGCTGCTGCTGACAGGCGATTTGAGCGCGCGGTACGGGCAGTACGCCGCCGTATCCGCCGACGTGGTGAAAGCGGCGCATCACGGGTCGAAGAACGGCACGACGCAGGCGTTTCTGGATGAAAGCGCGCCGACTGCCGTGCTGGTGTCCACCAAACGAGAGAATGCGGCGGACTATCTGCGCGGCATCACCGATGCGGATGTGTACAGTACGCTGGAAAGCGGAGCTATTATCATCCGCATGGCAGATGGACACTTTACCATCGAACAATTTGAGGAAATGCAATGAATCACAATGAATTTGTGCAGGCGCTGAAGGCCGGGAAGGTCAGCGGCGCGTACCTGTTTGAGGGCGTGGAGGAGAACATCAAGAGCGTAACGCTGGCCGCGCTGCGCAAGGCGGTGCTGGCGGACGGACTGGCGGAGCTGAACGAGAGCGTTATGGAGAATCCGTCGGCAGGGGAGATTATTGCGGCGTGTGAAACGCTGCCGTTCGCGTCGGACAAGCGGCTGGTCGTTGTGCGGGAACTGAATGGCACGACCGGGCGGAGCGAGGCGGAAGAGCGGCTCGTCAGCTATATCCCGAAAGTGCCGGATTCGTGCGTACTGGTTATCTATGTGCGCGGCAAGGCGGACGGGCGCAAGAAGCTCTATTCGGCGGTGAAGAAAAAGGGCGGCATCGTATCGTTCGAGCCGCTGGGGGATGCGGAGCTGAACGGGTGGATTGTCCGCGTGTTCCAGCAGAACGGGAAGAAGTGCGCACCGGACGTGGCGAGCCTTTTGTCCTTCACGGTCGGCAATGACACGGCGCTGCTGCGCGCGGAAATCGAGAAGCTGACGGCGCTGGCGGGCGACCGCGACACCATCACGGAGAATGACGTTCACGCCGTGGCGACGCGCTCCATCGAATGCACGGTGTTCGAGATGGTGGACGCCGTCGTCGCGGGGCAGCGCGCGCGGGCGCTGATGCTCCTGCGCGATATGCTGACCGCCGGGCAGGAGCGGCTGGGCATTCTGGCAATGCTACTGCGGCAGTACCGGCTGATGCAGCATGTGAAAATCATGCAGTACGAGAAACTGAGCCGGCAGGAGCTGGTGAAGAATCTTGGCATTGCGCCGTTCGCGGCGGAGCGCACAATGCGGCAGGCGCAGGGCTACACCGGTGCGCAGGTGCGGCGCGGCGTGGGAATCTGCCTTGACACGGAATACAAGGTGAAGGCAGGGCAGTACAACGAGGACGGCGCGCTGGAAACGGCGGTGCTGGCGCTGTTAGGGCTGCGTGGGTAGAGATTTTCAAAGGACAAGGAGGATAAAACGATGGTGAATCAGTATGTGCTGAAGGTCTATCCGCTGGGGTTGGGGAACGAGGTTTACAGAACGCTGGAAATCTGCGGGGACAGCACGCTTGACCAGCTGTGCGATGCGATTATGGAGGCGTTTGACTTTTTCCAGGAGCATCTGTATGAGTTCTGCATGGACAATAAAATGTTCAGCGAACACTGCTATCAGTATAATCCGCTGGCGGAAGAATTGGGCATGGAAAGCCCTTCGACAGACATTGCACTGGACAAAATCGGCTTGCAGAAAGGGCAGAAGTTCACCCTGCATTACGATTTTGGCGACGACTGGATGTTCCCGATTCGCGTGATGGAAATCAAGCAGATCCCGCGCAAAAAGAAGCCATGCGTCATCAAAGCCAAGGGCGAGATTCGGCAATATCCGAACTAATACTAATTCTCATCTAAAACATGTCATACGCACAGCATCTTTTCCGCCCCGGCTTTGCTTCGTTTCGCTCGCGCGTACCTCCAGTACGCCTCGCTTCACTCAGCTTTGCCGGAACGAAAAATCTGCTATGCTCGATTCCATGTTTTAGAATCGAATTAGTATAAGAGGAAGATTCGGACGAAGAATAATACGATTTCCAGATTCACCTGCGCTATCTGCTTGCGCCTTTTCGCAAGTACCACCCGCTGACGATCATGTTCAGCGGGCGTTTTTGTATTTCTCCTGTTTTTCCCTGCAAAAGGGGTTGCAATTCGGTCGGAAAGCGCGTATGATATGCACATGGAACGAAATTCACCCGGTGGGCAATAAATGACCCACTAAATGATGCAGGAGGCGAAACGCAATGGAGCGTGTGTATAATTTTTCCCCCGGCCCGTCGATGCTGGCACAGCCGGTGCTGGAGAAGGCGCAGAAGGACTTGATGGTCTACGGAAACACGGGCATGTCTGTGATGGAAATGTCCCACCGAAGCAAGATGTATACCGATATCTTCGACAAGACAGTCGCGGACTTGCGCGCACTGATGCACATCGGGGATGATTACGAGGTGCTGCTGCTGCAAGGCGGCGCGACGCTGCAATTTTCCGCGATTCCCCTGAATCTGATGCTCAAAGGCAAGGCGGATTATGTCGATTCAGGCAATTTCGCGCACCTTGCCGCAGAAGAAGCAAAGCGATACGGCGAAGTCAATATCGCCGCGACCAGCCGCGCGGACAACTACACCTACGTTCCCGACATGGCGGCGGCGAAGTTCGACCCCGACGCGGATTACGTTCACATCACCCAGAACAACACCATCTACGGCACGCGGTTTGTGGAACTGCCGGATGTCAAAGTGCCCCTTGTTGCAGACGCAAGCTCCATGATTCTCTCCGAACCGATGGATGTGAACCGCTACGGGGTGATTTACGCCGGGGCGCAGAAGAACATCGGCCCGTCCGGCCTGTGCGTTGTGATTGTGCGCAAGGACTTGCTCGGCCACGCGAAGCCCATCTGCCCGAAGCTGATGGACTGGAAGGTCGAAGCCGACAAGGGCAGCATGTACAACACGCCGAACACTTGGGGCATCTATCTCGCCGGGCTGACGTTCGACTGGCTGCTGTCCATCGGCGGCGTGGAGGCGATTTATCAGGTGAATCAGGAGAAGGCAAAGCTGCTGTATGACTTCCTTGATAACAGCAAGCTGTTCAAGGCGACGGCGCAGAAGAAGTATCGCAGCTTGATGAATGTGACGTTCGTGACGGGCGACGCGGAGAAGGACGCGGCGTTTGTGAAGGCGGCGGCGGCACAGGGATTGGTGAATTTGAAGGGCCATCGGACGGTGGGCGGTATGAGAGCGTCGATTTATAACGCTATGCCCATGGAAGGGGTCAAGAAATTGGTGGGGTTCATGAAGGAATTTGAAAGGGAAAATGTTTAAGGAAAGGGAAAAAAGAGGATAAACACGCGGGCAAAGCAATCAAAAACTTCCAATGAAATTTAGCCGCATGGAAGGGGTCAGCCGAAGGAGTCCAGAGGGCGATCGGAAAGCCCTCTGGAAGTATGCCAATTAGAAAAATCAACGATGGGGTTTATCCGCAGCTGAACTTGCCCAGGACGGAAAATTTTACTTCTGCGAAGGTGCATCCGCCATCATTATTGTGAGGAGAAAAATCATGTTCAAAATCAAGACGCTGAATGCGATTTCCGATGTCATCCACGAGGAATTGTCCGCGGAACAGTACGTCATCAGCCCGGAAGAACCTGTGCCGGAGGGCATTCTCGTGCGCTCGGCGGTCATGCACGACGCGCCGCTGAACCCGGAACTGCTGGGCATCGCGCGTGCCGGGGCGGGCGTCAATAATATCCCGCTGGATAAGTGCACCAAGCAGGGCATCGCCGTGTTCAATACCCCCGGCGCGAACGCCAATGCCGTGGCGGAACTCGTGCTGGGCGCGCTCGTGCTGGGCAGCCGCAACGTTGCCGCGGGCATCCGGTGGGCGGATACGCTCAAAGGACAGGAGAACGTGCCGAAGCTCGTTGAGAAGGGCAAGGGACAGTTTGTCGGGCCGGAGCTGCGCGGAAAGACGCTCGGCGTGATTGGTCTGGGCGCGATTGGGCGGCTCGTCGCGAACGCCGCCAGCGCTGGATTCGGCATGAAGGTCGTCGGCTGCGACCCGTTTATTTCTGTTGAAAGCGCATGGGCATTGAGCAGCAGCGTCCGCCGCGCTGCGACGAATGAGGACGTATTCGCACAGGCGGATTACATCACCTTCCACGTCCCGCTGAATGATAAAACGCGCGGCAGCATCAACGCGGCGACAATTGCGAAGATGAAGAAAGGCGCGATTCTGCTGAACTTCTCCCGCGGCGAACTGGCGAATACCGCGGACGTGAAGGCGGCGCTGGCGTCTGGGCAGCTCGGCGGCTATGTGACCGACTTCCCGTGCGAGGAGCTGCTCGGCCTGGAGAAGGTGACGTGCATCCCGCATCTGGGCGCATCGACCCCTGAAAGCGAGGACAACTGCGCTCGGATGGCGGCGGCGGAACTGCGCGACTATCTCGAAGTCGGCTCGATTCGCAACAGCGTCAACCTGCCGGACGTGCCGCTGGGCGCGCCCGAAGGCGTCCGCGTGCTGGTCATCCACGAGAACGTCCCGAACATGGTCGCGACGATTACAACCTGCGTTTCGGCGGAGCAGATCAACATCGACAACCTCGTCAACAAGTCCCGCAAGGACGTTGCGGTGACGGTGATGGAGCTGTCCGACCGCCCGTCGAAGATGGCGCTGAACGTCATTTCCTCGATTGCGGGCGTGATTCGCGTCAGAGTGTTTGGATAATAAGGAGAAGCCCCTGCGGCGGAAGTGCTTCCGATTGCCGCAGGGGTTATACTCTTTCCGGATTCACATGAGCCATCTGCTTGCGCCTTTTCCGCTCTGGCGTCCGCTCATTCCACTTAGCGTAGCGCTGCTACGCTGCGTTTCATTCGCGTTAGCCAGAACGAAAAATTTACGGCGCATCTTGGCTCATTTTCATCCGGAAATAGTATTACAGTTATCCACAGAACGGGGATAACCCTGGGGATAAGTTTGTGAACAGGCTGTGCATTGACTGGGGATAACGAAGAATCAGCCTCACACCTTCTTCAGCCGCTCGTTGATTTCCTGCACGCGCCGCCGGATTTGCAGGTAGTTAATCAGCCAAATGCCGGCGTACATCGCGACGAAGCCGAAGAGATACCAGCCGGGCTGATCTGCCATCCAGCCCATTGCCCACGCAATCGGCAGGCAGACGACGCTGCACAGGAGAAAGTGTGTCAGCGTCTGCCGGAGCAGGCTCCACCGCTCCACTTCCCAAATGACAGATGCGCCCGACCAAATAGCGCCAATGAGCATGGCGGCTGCCATTTGCAGGCTGAATGCACCGACTTCGCTGCCGACCTGCGCCAGCAGTGCAGGGGTGGCGACGTGCATGTCCCCGCCGCCGATGGCGAGCGAAATGCAGATGATAATGACGACGCCGATGAAGCAGCCGACGAATGCGCCGAGCAGGGAACGCAGGAAAACTTGCTTTTTCATGGGGATGCTCCTTTCTTACAATCCGAGCGCCTGCCGAATCGTGCGAACATAGCGCCGGGAGACGTAGCTGATTTGTCCGCCCTGCAGGCTGACGCAAATGGTGCCGGTTAGTGAGAGATCAAAGGCGATCACGCGGCGGAGGTTGATGATTTCGCTGTTGCTGATGCGGATGAAGTGGTGCGAATCGAGGCGTTCTTCGAGTTCCCAGAGCCGCTGGCGGAGGAGAAACTCGTCCGTTTCCGTCGCGGCGTAGACATGCCCGTTCGCCGCCCAGACACGGATGAGGGAATCCTGCTGGAGCGGGAACGCCTTGTCCTGCTGGTAGCCGATGATGGGGACGGCGGCGCGCGCGGTCAGCTGCTGAATCAGACGGGTCAATTCCGGGGTCATTTCGGCGGTTTCGATGATGAAGCGGGGCTTCCGGCGGGTGGCATCCAAGCGGATTTCAACGTCCATGTCGCGAAGGGCGTCCGATTTGAGGTCATCCATGCGGGGTCACTTCCTTTCTGATGAGAATATCATAACGAAGAAAGCGGATTTCGGCAAGCGAAATTCAATAGGTGGTCGGATTGGAGGAGTAGGTGGTCGGTCGCGCCAATGGGCGCGACAATGTGCGAGTGGTCGAATGTGCAGCTTGGGGGCGCGTCTGAGGACGCGCAAAGTTACTGGCAGGGACGCTTCGCT
>ERZ773264.1747-NODE-1747-length-24008-cov-5.551622_pt1 | contig 24008 bp, 20 predicted proteins | sample MGYA00511910_ERZ773264 | MGnify/ENA primary metagenome ERZ773264 (study PRJEB29015, sample SAMEA2737739) | human gut metagenome | biome: human gut; feature: human-associated habitat; material: faeces | place: China | collected 2012 ...
AGAGGAAAAAACGATAAAGAAAAACCGCTGTTGCATGGTTTGTTGGCTTCCATGTAGCAGCGGTTTTTGCTGGGATTATTCAGTTGAATTTTTAGAACGACAAACTGAAATTGCTGCTAATAACTGAGAATCTATCTTTTATTTTATAGAAATCTCACTCTTTACTGAATCTACAATACTCTACAAAGCTTTTTACGGAAAAATGCTTCGGATTAAGATACTTAATACCAGTATCTATCAACTCAAATTTTTCATAATCAAACTCAAGTTTTTCATTGTTTAAGAAATCATCATCTATCCATAAAGCAGGTAAAATATGCTCACAATAATCAAAGTATCTTCTGCATTCAATACATTCTTCGTCTAAAGACTCTACACCAACATAATGAATATTATAATCTACAGTATCGTTTATAAATCTTTCAAGGAAACTGTTCAAAACAAAGGCTACTCTATCATCACAATATACATAACCAATTAAATTTTTATCTGTGATTTCTACACATTCATTATACCCGTCTACTGATGAGTCGTAGTATATAGCATACCAATATGCTCCTGAATTTCCTGATTGTGAAAGAAAATAATTTCCAATAACAACTTCCAAATGTCCACATAATGAAATCCATTGATGTTTTGTACTACTACTTATCGAAAAAATACCACTAATATCCGTCATGTCATCACACTCTCTATTGTATATCTTCAAATTCTTATTTATCTTTTTATATTTTCGTCATCACATCACAATACATCAATCACGATTTCCGGCTGCATACTCGCCCATGCAAACATCCATGACTATCCTCGCTGGCTGAATCAGTGCATCCTCATACTGACACTTCCACTGGATGTCCTGCACGATCATTCCGTTCCGAATGCCGTCGATGGTATCCCCATCCTTCATAGGCTTTTCATTGTTCAGCAAATAGGATGCCAAATTGTAGGCGTGATTTACTACCCAGTTTGGATCCATGTCACGGAAGTGATACTGCAAATCTTCTATATACAAAAGACTCAGACCAAGCGTGTCCACTACACTGTCCTCCGTCCCCTGAACATTAAAAAAACGAACGTTTACTGCGTACCGGATAAAGCGGTCAACGCCGGGGATTTCATTTTTCCGGATATCATCAGCCAGGATCAGCTTTCCTGAGTTAAGGTTGTAAACCGCCTCACACTGAGGATATAATTCCACCAGTGCCTCCAGATAATCCATAAGCATATTTGCACGTTTTCTTGCAGGTAGCCCGCCGCCCAACATATCATTAGCAAAAATCTGATATTTGCACTCAGAGAGAATACGGTCACGGTCACTCATACAATCCCACATCTGGCTGCGTCTGAAAGCATCAATGGAATCCCGCACAAATTCCTCACAGTCAGAAATCATCAATGTTACCGGAATGCTGGCATCCTTCATCTCAGAGATGTAATCATGGGCGGCAAATTTCACACCCGCCTTGCGACTACCATACTGCTCCACTTTTCCCAGATGCTTCGACAATATCTCTATAAACCTCTCATTGGAAGGCATCTCGTATTTCTCTTTCATCAGAAGCTGTATCATGAACACGCCGCCTGGGCGTATTTGGGAATCAGTCTTTTGTGACAAATCCTGCTGAAACTGCTGCTCCTGATGCTGTTTTTCTTCTGACTCCCTCTTTTCTTTTCTTTTTTTCAACTTATCCAATAACCCCATCTACATTCTCCTTTGTGTTGACTTTACGATTTGTTGCTCAAGTTCATCTTAAAATTATACTATAAAACTTGTGAACAATTCTACCGTCATTTTGGAACATATGAGAAAAGTCCGAACAGTTTTCTGCCCGGACTTTCTCACTCAATCATAAATCAATTCCGCTTTCACAATCTCCTCTGCCTGTGCCTTGCAAGCGTTCATCTGCCGCACCCATTCCATTTGGTTTTCAGCTTTCAGTTGCTCGGTCACGCCGTTTTGCTCTGCCAGTGACCGCACGATCAGCTCCATGCGGTTTCGTGCCGCTTCGTCAATCTCGGCGCAATACTGTCTTACGTACACCCAGCTATGCGGTACGGCGGCTTTTGCATTCTGTTCATTCACTGACTTTTCTTGGGCTTGGCATAGGTGGAATAGGTGGTGTAATTCACCTTGCCGCCGACGGTGCGGGTGAGTACATACTGCTTGCCGGTTTTTTTAATGCTGATTTTTACATTCTTGGGCTTTACATTCTTTTGCCCCATTACCTTGCAGGTGAGGGTGCCGTTCTTGGCGGTCATTTGTAACCGAATGTCCGTGCCGCTGGTGTTCTTAAACTGAAAGTCCGTAGTGTTCCACTGGACGGTAGCGTCCCCGCCCAGGGGCACATAGCTAATCTCCAGCGAGTGGGGCGCCCGGCTGACTACCGTTAGGTTGGCTCGGAGAATGCACTCAAAAATGGTGCTGCTCACCTGGCATACCCCGCCGCCCAGGCCGTCTATAAACTCGCCGTCCTGCACCACCTTGGCAGTGGCGTACCCGGCCAGCACTGTGCGCTTGCCCACCGTTTGGTTAAAGCTGAAGGTGCGCCCCGCAGGGATTACCAGGTTGTTCAACTTGTGAATAGAGGCGGTAATGTTGGCAGTGCGGGTCTCGTTCTTGGCGTCGTAGTAAGTGGTGTAGCTGGCCAGCTCATGGCTGTACCCGCTGCCGCTTTTGCGGTGGAGCGCCGGATAAATGGTAGAGGTATAGCTCTCCCGGAAAGTGGTTTTGGTGTTCTCCGTGGTGGTGACGGTGGTTTCCGTCGTGGTTTCCTGTTTGGTTGTGGTGTCTGTGCCGGCAGCGGGCTTGGCGGCGCACCCGGTAAAGGCGCCCACCACCAGTGCTGCCGTCAGCAAGCAGGTGCAAATGCGTTTCATAACCATTTTACTTCTTTTCTTTATAAGGCTTCTTCTCCGTGACCCAGCCGGGCTTGTTTACCTGGCGGGCACGGGCAATGGACAGGGCGTCGCCGGGAATATCGTCCGTAATGGTGGAACCGGCGGCAATGTATGCCCGGTCGCCCACTTCTACCGGTGCTACCAGGTTGGTGTTGCAGCCGATAAAGGCGCCGTCGCCGATCTTGCAGCGGCTCTTGTTTTTGCCGTCATAGTTGACCGTTACCGTGCCGCAGCCAAAGTTCACCCCGGCCCCCACATCGCTGTCGCCAATGTAGGTCAGGTGGGCACTTTTGGTGCCGGCGCCTACGGTACTGTTCTTCACTTCCACAAAGTCGCCGATGTGCACACCGGTGTGCAGCACGCTGCCGCCCCGGATTTGTACAAAGGGGCCTGCGTCCGCACCGTCCTCCACGGTACTGTCCGTCAGCTTCACATTATCCAGGGTTACCCCGTTGCCCACGGTGCCGTCCATAATATAGGCGTTGGGCCCGATCAGGCAGTCCTTGCCGATGGTGGTGTTCCCCAGCAGGATGGTGCCGGGCAGAATGGTGGTGCCGGTGCCGATCTGTACCGTGTCAGCGATCATCACACCGTCGGTGCAGGGAATGTCCACGCCGTCTACCATCAATTGGTGCATGATCTTGTGGCGCAGGATTTCGTTGAGAATGTGCAGCTGGGCTCGGTCGTTGGCACCCAGTACCACATCGCTGTTCTCAACTACATAGGCGTTGGCGCCGTTGCCGGCTCCCAGCAGAATGGAAAGGCTGTCGGTTAGGTAGTATTCGTTTTGGGCATTTTGATTGGTAATCCGATCCAGGGCGTACAGCAGCTTGTCGCCCATAAACCAGTAGCACCCGGCGTTGCTCTCGTTGATCTTTTTTTCTTCCTCTGTGGCGTCCTTGTGCTCCACAATGCACCGGAGCTTACCGTCGGCGCTGCGCTTAATGTGGCCGATCCCGTTGGTGTCCTCCACCAAGGCGCTGATGAGGGTGATGGCGTTGCCCTCGCTTTTGTGCAAAGCGTAGGCACCGTTAATGGTAGGCTCGTCCAGCAGCGGACCGTCGCCGTTCAGAACCAAAATATCGTCACCTCGGTGGCGCTCAATAAAATCCCGGGCGCACATCACCGCGTGGCCGGTGCCCAGCTGGGGCTCTTGCAGGGCGGTCTCAATGGTTGGATCCAGATTTCGCAGGTGGTTCTCCACCTCTGTATGCCGGTAGCCGGTGATCACGCAGATGGCCGCACACCCGGCGCTCTTTACGGCAGAAACCACATAGTCGATCATGGGCTTCATCAGCACCTTGCACATCACTTTGGGGCAGTCCGCCTTCATCCGGGTGCCTTTGCCCCCGGCTAAAATAATTGCACATTTCATAGGTCTATCGTTCCTTTCCAAACCGAATATTCTCTGATTTGTGCTTTCATTATGCAACAATCGGCGGCGCTTTGCAAGTCTATTTGACAGAAAGCGTATAAAATAATAAAAAAATAAGAAAAAGTATTTGTATTTTAGCCTCCGCTGTGCTATAATTTTACCGCATTATACTGACGCAGTGTAATTTGCGGGTATATTACAAACTATTTTTTGGAGGTATTCTCAATGGCAAAAAAGTATTGCTACCTCTTCTCTGAGGGTAATGCAAACATGAGAGAGCTTCTCGGCGGTAAGGGTGCTAACCTGGCCGAGATGACCAACATCGGCCTGCCGGTGCCCCAGGGCTTCACCATCACGACGGAGGCCTGCACCCAGTATTATGAGGACGGCCGCGAGATCAATCCTGAGATCATGGATGAGATCAACCAGTATATCGTAAAGATGGAAGAGATCACCGGCAAGAAGTTCGGCGACAAGCAGAATCCGCTGCTGGTATCCGTTCGCTCCGGCGCAAGAGCTTCCATGCCCGGCATGATGGACACCATCCTGAACCTGGGTCTGAACGAGGATGTTGTGGACACCATCGCTACCCAGTCCGGTAATCCCCGTTGGGCTTGGGACTGCTACAGAAGATTTATCCAGATGTATTCCGACGTGGTTATGGAAGTGGGTAAGAAGTACTTTGAGGAGCTCATCGATGAGATGAAGACCAAAAAGGGCGTTACCCAGGATGTGGAGCTGGACGCTGACGATCTGAAGGAGCTGGCTTCTCAGTTCAAGGCCGAGTACAAGGCCAAGATCGGCGAGGACTTCCCCACGGATCCTAAGGAGCAGCTGATGGGCGCCATCAAGGCTGTGTTCCGTTCTTGGGACAACCCCCGCGCAAATGTATATCGTCGTGACAACGACATTCCGTATTCTTGGGGTACTGCCGTTAACGTGCAGTCCATGGCCTTTGGTAACATGGGCGATGACTGCGGCACCGGCGTTGCCTTTACCCGTGACCCCGCTACCGGCGCCAAGGGCCTCTTCGGTGAGTTCCTGACCAACGCCCAGGGCGAGGACGTAGTGGCCGGTGTGCGTACACCTATGCACATTCAGGAGATGGAGCAGAAGTTCCCCGAGGCTTTTGCACAGTTCACCCAGGTTTGCCAGACTTTGGAGAACCATTACAGAGATATGCAGGACATGGAGTTCACCGTGGAGCACGGTAAGCTGTTCATGCTGCAGACCCGTAACGGTAAGCGTACCGCTCAGGCTGCTCTGAAGATCGCTTGCGATCTGGTAGACGAGGGCATGAGAACGGAAGAAGAAGCCGTTGCTATGATCGATCCCCGTAACCTGGACACCCTGCTGCACCCGCAGTTTGACGCTGCCGCCATTAAGGCTGCTACCCCGGCCGGTAAGGGTCTGGGCGCTTCTCCCGGCGCTGCTTGCGGTAAAGTTGTGTTCACCGCTGATGACGCTGTGGAGTGGAACGAGAGAGGCGAGAAGGTGGTTCTGGTTCGTCTGGAGACTTCTCCCGAGGACATCACCGGCATGAAGGCATCTCAGGGTATCCTGACTGTCCGCGGCGGTATGACTTCTCACGCTGCCGTTGTTGCTCGTGGTATGGGTACCTGCTGCGTATCCGGCTGTGGCGACATTGTAATGGACGAGGCCAACAAGCAGTTCACTCTGGCAGGCAAGACCTATCACGAGGGCGACTACATCTCCATTGATGGTTCTACCGGTAATATTTATGACGGTATTATTGCAACCCAGGACGCAACCATTTCCGGCGACTTCGGTCGTATCATGGGCTGGGCCGATAAGTTCCGTGTACTGAAAGTACGCACCAACGCAGACACCCCCGCAGATGCCAAGAAGGCTCGTGAGCTGGGCGCTGAGGGTATCGGTCTGTGCCGTACCGAGCATATGTTCTTTGAGGAAGACAGAATTGCTGCTTTCCGTGAGATGATCTGCTCTGACACCGTTGAGGAGCGCGAGGCTGCTCTGGAGAAGATCCTGCCGTATCAGCAGGGCGACTTTGAGAAGCTGTATGAGGCGCTGGAGGGCTGCCCGGTAACCATCCGTTTCCTGGATCCCCCGCTGCATGAGTTCGTTCCCACTGAGGAAGAAGATATTGAGAAGCTGGCTAAGGCACAGGGCAAGAGCGTTGAGCAGATCAAGGCCATCATTGCTTCTCTGCATGAGTTCAACCCGATGATGGGTCACCGTGGCCTGCGTCTGGCTGTGACTTATCCTGAGATCGCTAAGATGCAGACCAAGGCCGTGATCCGCGCTGCCATCAATGTACAGAAGGCACATCCGGATTGGACCGTGGCTCCGGAGATCATGATCCCCCTGTCTTGCGATGCCAAGGAACTGAAGTATGTAAAGGACATCGTGGTTGCCACCGCTGATGCAGAAATCAAGGCTGCCGGCAGCGATATGAAGTATGAAGTGGGCACCATGATCGAGATCCCCCGCGCAGCCCTGACTGCCGGCGAGATCGCTAAGGAAGCAGAGTTCTTCTGCTTCGGCACCAACGACCTGACTCAGATGACCTACGGCTTCAGCCGTGATGACGCCGGTAAGTTCCTGAACGCTTACTATGACGCCAAGATCTTTGAGAACGATCCCTTCGCCAAGCTGGATCGTGACGGTGTTGGCCAGCTGATGCAGATGGCTGTGAAGAACGGTAAAGCTACCCGTCCCCAGCTGCACTGCGGTATCTGCGGTGAGCACGGCGGTGACCCCAGCTCCGTAGAGTTCTGCCACCAGATCGGTCTGGACTATGTGTCCTGCTCTCCGTTCCGTGTGCCGATCGCGCGTCTGGCCGCTGCACAGGCTGCTATCGCTGAGAAGAACGCATAAGTTCTCCTTACAAATCCATAACAAAAAGGACAGTCCTCGGACTGTCCTTTTTTTGTTTTCTCTTCACTGCCGAACAGGGGGAACAGGGGACAGACCCCTGTTCCCAAATCTTGCAGGCTCGGTAGTTACAGCTACCGCATTTATTTTTCTTTCCCCAGTAATCGGCGAAGCTTCTTTTTCAGGCGGGCGAGACCAATGCCAAAGGTGGAGGTGCGCTGGTACCAAGCCAGGCGGCGCAAGGGCTTTTTGGTTGCTTTCAGTTCTGTTTTCAGGGCTTTGCGCTCTTCTTTTAGCGCCTGAATTTGCGCGGCTTGCTTTTTGTTGCGCTCTTGCAGCTGGGTGACCTTGCGCTGACTGTCTCGCAGCTGCGTGGCCAGGCGGCTGTCGTCCTCTATCTCTTTGCGTTGCAGGCGCATGGCGGTATCTACCCGGCGGGCGATCTCCTCCGGCGGGCGCACCAGCATGGAATGTACCGGCTGAGCATAAGAAGTGGCTGCCGTTTTTTCGTCGTACAGCGAGTGGGCTGGCGTGCCTGTGCGGTCATCGTAAATGGTCTTGATCCCGTTTTCATTCAAGAAGTCGATTAGGTGCCAGAACCGCTCCGCGTGGCCGTTGTTCACCTGGCGGAAGTCGGTTTGATCATACAGCGCTGCCAGATCCGTGTCCGGTTTGACGGCAGAGGCGGGAATGGCAGGAATGTTGTGATACTCTGCCAGCTCCCGAATGCGGGCGTCCGTGGGGAACAGCAGGCTGGGCACGCCACACAGAATATTGCCGATGGCACCGTGAATGCGGGTGCCGTAGTTAAAGTCCATCTCTCGATTAAAGGCAAACATACTGGGCAGGTTGATGAAGAACCGGGCCTTGTCCTCCACAAATACCGGGTGGTTCAGATTGGTGGGGTGCAGCACGCGGCTGTCTGCCGTGTCCGGGTGGGGGATCCCCAGGTACATCAGCCGCAAATCGTCAATAAACTGAGGCACAAAGTAGGTGTTGGGGAACCGTTCGGTGCAGCGCACGGCGAACTTTTTGAAATCCGGCGGATTGGACACAGAGCCGGTAAAGCACAGCTTGGATTCCGGGGTCAAAGGCTGCTTCTCTCGCAGGGGTAGACCCGGGCCGTTCAGTGCCAAAGAGGGGCAGCCGGTCACATCGATCTGGGAAAAGCCCAGTCCTTTGAGATAATCATAGGTGATCTGGCCCCGCACGCCCACGCTGGCAGAATGATCCAGCACGGCGGCGATAAAGTCCCGGGCAGCGCCGTCAAATTCCCGGGGCTGCTCCAGGTGCGGCTCGTAGGGCAGCTGAATGCCAATACCGGTGACCGTTACGGGAATCGTCAGCTGGCGAATCAGTGCCGTCCAGTGCTTTAAGCACTTGCGGGCAAAGTCCTCCCGAAAGGCGTTGGCCATGGGCAGGATCAGCCGGTCGTAGTTCTCATTGATCTCTTGGGCTGTAATCTGCTTTTTCACCAACATCAGGTCAGAGATAAAGTCCACCCGACTGTCCGCAGTGGCCACCAGCCGGGTGATGCTGTTGGCAAACAGCAGATTGCCGGTGTTGTTGCCGATGATCTTGTCGGTGATTACATCCAGGGCATTGTATTCTGCCCAGGGCGCTACCCCGGCGCGAATGAGTATCCGTTCCATTTTCTTCTCCACTCTTTTTATTTTTGCGTAAAGTTTGATAGTCTACTTTATGATACAGTATAACAAAAAAGCCGCCCCTTGTCAAAATAGATGCCTGTGAACAGGGGGCGGTTCCTTGTTTTGCATTTGTGCCGGATTTTTCTGCATTTTGGCAATTCCTATTGACAAGTTTTTGAAAAATGTGTTAAATAAACTTATGAAACATATAACCGTATTTTGTTTAAGCTGTTGTATGAATTAGAAGGTCATAATTTGTTGTCTTTCTCTGCACAATCCGATATATTTTATTTATGATAAAACTCTTTTTGTATGAGGACTGTTATGTTAAAAGATGATATTTATAATCAATTTGAATGCTATTATAATGAATATGTCGAATATATTCGTCGGTATTGTTATTATAAGCTTAATGACTACCCTGACTATGCTGAGGATTGCGTTCAAGATACATTCAGAGTTCTCTTTGAGCAATTATCAAAAGATGCAAAACTTGAATATCCGAAACAGTTTTTAATCAAAACAGCAAGCAATTTTGTTAAATTAAAATTCAGAGATATTGATAAAGAAAAAAACAAGAATTTTTCTATGAATCAAACGGATTTTGATATTCCGATTGAACAGGAATTTTTTAAGGTTGATTATGATGTGATTGTTAGATTGAAAAATGAAATCCTTTCCGAATTGTCTGAGAGCGAGCGAATTTTGCTTTCAAAGACTTGTAAGAATTATAAAAGTTCTTATCAGACGACCAAACAGCTTGCTGCAGAATACAATTGCAGTGAGACCTGTATCAGACAGAGAATTTTCATTCTAAGACGGAAAATTAAATGTTTGGTAAAAGAAAAAACAAAAAATTTGTAATCTTTTATAACAAATCAAGATGTGTGTTACGAATAGAGTAGGTGAGATAAAAGCAATGAACGATAATGATTTTAAAGCATTTATTAACGATGAATCTTGGGAGCTAAACAAAAAAACAATTGAAGCAATGATGGAAAAGGAACTTGAAAAGGATGTTCAAGAAATCAATGTTGATTTTGTTGATGCTTGTATGAATTATCTTGCCGGATACAGCATTGTAAATACGCCCCAAGGAAAGGGAAAGGTGATAAATAAAAATAAGAAAAAGCGTATAAAATTCAGCAGGATAATAATCGCTGCAATCCTGGTTGTCTGCTCAATTTCAATTGGTATGACAGTATATGCAAAAGCAAATGATATGCGCATATCCGATATTTTTGTTGACATATTTGATAATAAAGCTGTAATTAAATATTCAGATAAGGATTTGCTACAAAAATACAGTAATAATTTGAACGGTAATAAACTTTATGATGCATTAGAAGCTGAAGGTATTGAAAATATCATGCTTCCGTTTGATTTGTATTACACTCCATACAAAATTATTGAAAATGAAGTTGATGAAAATACAAAAACAGTTGTCATCGAATTTGAAAATAATAGTCAACTGAAATTGAAAGAATTTGAGCAAGAAACAAACATAAAAAATTTAGAAATCGAAGGAACTTTTATAGCTTCAAAGCAAATTAGAATTCAAGATACAGATATTTATTTATTTGAAAGTCAAAACAATAATGCTAAGCAGACCTTTATCTCTTACCAAATTGAAATGACGCAATATTTGATTGTAATAGATGATGATATTACAGCAGCTGAAGAATTCGTTACAAAGAATAGAATTTAAAACTGCAATTTATCGTACTTTTAAATTCATGTGAAAGGGGTATAATAATGAAAAAACTCTTTTGCGTTACACTATCATTTTTGATGGCAATATCATCCAATATTTCTGTATATGCTGCCTATGATTTTGATGAATCAAGTGTGCAAAATGATTATCAATATAAAATAACAAGTGATTGTGCGGAATGGAAAACGCTGAACTCACATGACGAAATGGTGGCTGCTTGCCGGATCGCTGATGATGAAATCCAAGAAATGACGACAGATATGCTTGTTTCAGCATATTTGAATTATCCACTTCTTGGTGACATGTATGCGTATAATACCATAGAAACAGGATTTGCGGCTTTGAGAAAGCAGTGCAATGCACTTGATGAATTGTTAAAAAGAGAAGATGTAGGCGAAGTTTTGTTAAACAGGTATGAAAATATTAAATTGTGCGATCTGCATTCTTCAAATCGTGTTTCTTATAATGAATTTATTGCACCCAGTGCATTGGAAATTTTAGCAGCCCAGCCCGAAATTGTTAATAACACAGATGATGAAACATTTGCTGCAATAAATGCTGCCATTTACAAGAAATGTTCTGCTAAATCAGACGAAGTGTATAGCGCCACAAAATCTTTGTATTACAGTGTACTGAATGAAAACCGCTGAACAGAGGACGGTTCCTTGTTTTGCGGGCGCGCTGCATTTTTTTGCTTTTCTTTTGCCTTTTGCCGTTGACAAGGGGCGCGAGTGGTGTTATAATACGACCTAAGCACTAATGGGCTTTAAAGCGCTAAAGTGCCAAGTGTAAAATGATAACAGGAACAGGAGTAACCAATCATGACCCCCAGAAAAGGCAATTTAATGGGCGTGCGTACCGACATTAAGGTGCTGGACGCCACCATTCGCGACGGCGGACTGTGCAACAACTTTGACTTCAGCGACGAATTTGTGCGGGAACTGTATAAGACCAATATCAAAAGCGGCGTGGACTATATGGAGTTTGGGTATAAGGCCAGCCGCACCCTTTTCAACGAGGCGGATTTTGGCAAGTGGAAGTTCTGCAAGGAAGAGGACATTCGTGCCATTGTTGGCGAAAATGTAAGCGATATGAAGATTTCCGTGATGGCAGATGTAGGCCGCTGCGATTTTAAAACGGACTTTCTGCCTAAGAGCGAGAGCGTCATCGACATGGTGCGTGTGGCCTGCTACATTCATCAGATTCCGGCAGCCATTGAGATGATCGAGTATTTCCATGACCTGGGGTACGAGACCACCTGCAATATTATGGCCATCAGCCAGGCCGGTTCCGGCCAGGTGGGCGAGGCGCTGGAGATGCTGTGTAACTCCTCGGTGGATGTGATCTACCTGGTAGACAGCTACGGCTCCCTGTACCCGGAGAATGCCGGTGTGCTGGCCCAGCGGTACTTAGAAGCGGCCACTGCTGCCGGCAAACAGGTGGGCTTCCACGCCCACAACAACCAGAACCTGGCCTTTGCCAACACCATTGAGACCCTGTCCTACGGTGTGTCCTACCTGGACGCCACCGCCATGGGTATGGGCCGGGGCGCCGGCAACTGCGCTATGGAGCTGCTGCTGGGCTTCTTAAAGAACCCCAAGTACAGCCTGTACAGCCTGCTGATCTTTATTGAGAAGTATATGATCCCCCTGCGGGAGTCCGGGGTGCAGTGGGGTTTTGACCTGCAATATATGTTCACCGGCCAACTGAACCGTCACCCCCGGGAGGCCATGAACTTTACCGCCCAGCACCGCACGGATTACTGCGAATTTTACAAATCCCTGCTGGACAACGACTAAACATACAGAAAATCGCCCCGCAAGCGACCGTTTCGGCTGCCTGCGGGGTTTGTTTTGTACATATTTGATTTTCTCCAAATCCTGAGCGATTTGGGCATGGTCAATGGGGTGATCCCGGAAGTAGTATTTTTTGTCCCGATCACTGATGGGGCGCAGCACCCGGCAGGGGTTGCCCACCGCCACTACATTGGCGGGAATGTCTTTGGTAACGACGGACCCGGCGCCGATGACCGTATTGTCGCCGACGGTGACCCCGGGCAGGATGACTGCTCCGGCGCCGATCCAGCAGGTACGGCCAATGTGCACCGGCATATTGTATTGGTAGTCGTACTCCCGCAGCTCCGGTAGCACCGGATGGCCGGCGGTGGAGATGGTTACATTGGGGGCGATCATTGTGTTGTCGCCGATATAAATATGGGTGTCGTCCACCATGGTAACGGCAAAGTTGCAGTACACATGGTTGCCCAAATGCACATGGGTGCCGCCGAAGTTAGAATAAAACGGGGGCTCAATATAGCAGTTCTCGCCCAGCTCGGCAAACATCTCTTTCATCAGCGCCTGGCGTTTGTCTGTTTCTGCGGGTCGTGTGTGGTTGAATTCATACAGACGGTCCAGGCACAGCTGCTGCCGGTCCATAATTTCATCATCGCCGGGCAGGTACAGCGCACCGGTGTGCATTCTGTCTTTCATTGCCATAGGGGGCACCTCCGCATTTTTCTTCATTATAAGCAAAGAAGCGGTTCTTTGTCAACGGCCACTTGCAGCAGCCTCGTTGCCGTGCTATAATACACTGGATTTCTACCGGCAGTGCGCTGCTCGTCAAGGAGAAAAAAGATGAAAAAGCCCTATCAAAAGACCATGTATGCCTGCTTTATCGGCTATATTGTGCAGGCCATTGTAAACAACTTTGTGCCCCTGCTGTTTGTCACCTTCCAGACCGACTACCGGGTGCCGCTGCAAAAGATTACCCTGCTGATCACTGTGAATTTTCTCATCCAGCTGTGTGTAGATCTGCTGTCTGCCGGGTTCATTGACCGGATTGGCTACCGTGCGTCTGTTCTGCTGGCCCACGGCTTTGCAGCTGCCGGGCTGATCTTGCTGACGATTTTGCCGGATCGTACTGCTGATCCGTTTGTGGGTATTTTGCTGGCAGTGGTGGTGTATGCTCTGGGCGGCGGGCTGTTGGAGGTGCTGGTCAGCCCCATTTTGGAGGCCTGCCCAACAGATAACAAAGCCTCCGCCATGAGCCTGCTCCATTCGTTCTATTGCTGGGGGCAGATGGGTGTGGTGTTGCTGTCTACCCTGTTCTTTACCGTCTTTGGTATCGCCAACTGGAAAGTGCTGGCGCTGGTGTGGGCGGCGGTGCCCATCTTAAACGGCGTGCTTTTTGCCACCGCGCCGATTTATCCGTTGAACCCGGAGGGCGGCGCGGGTCTGACCTTAAAGGAACTGTGCCGCAACAAGGTGTTTTGGCTGTTGATGCTGATGATGCTGGGCGCCGGTGCGGCGGAGAATACCGTTAGCCAGTGGGCGTCCGCCTTTGCGGAGGAGGGGCTGGGGGTCACCAAAACCGTAGGTGACCTGGCAGGTCCCATGGCTTTTGCGGCGCTGATGGGTACCGCCCGGCTGATTTACGGCAAGTGGGGTCATAAACTGCATTTGGAGAAGTGCATGCTGGGCAGCAGCCTGCTGTGTGTGGCAGCGTATTTGGCAATCGCGCTGGTGCCAAACCCGCTCCTGTCGCTGGTGGGCTGCGCCGTGTGCGGCTTCTCGGTGGGCATTCTGTGGCCGGGCACCTTTAGCAAAGGCGCTGCCGCCATTCCCAAGGGCGGCACGGTGATGTTTGCCCTGTTTGCGCTGGCCGGTGACCTGGGGTGCAGCGCCGGACCCACCCTGGCGGGTATGGTTACCCGGGTGTGCGATGGCAATATGCGCCGAGGGATTTTGGCGGGGATCGTCTTTCCCTTGTTGCTGGTGCTGTGCCTGGTGTTTGGGAAGAAGCGGAAAGCCGCGGCGGGAAATGCGCAGGCGGATACGAACCGCTCCCATGGTTAACCGATTATAGAAACAAAAACGGTGCCCTTTTCTATAAGGGCACCGCGGTTTTTATGGGTGTTTGGATTACATTTGGAATTTGCGGATATACTCATCCATGCAGGACTGGATGATTTCTTCCGCTTTTGCCCGATCATCCACTTCCAGCACGGAGGTACTCTTGCTCACTTCCAGGGTCTTATATACCTCAAAAAAGTGCTTGATCTCCTCAAAATAGTGAGCGGGCAGCTGGTCAATGTTGGTGTAGCAGTTGTAGTTGGGGTCGTTTACCGGCACGGCAATGATCTTTTCGTCCTTGGCGCCGCCGTCCTCCATCATCAGCACGCCAATGGGGGCGCACTCCACGATGGTCATGGGCTGAATTTGCTCGCTGCACAGTACCAGCACATCCAGCGGGTCCTTGTCGCTGGCGTAGGTGCGGGGGATAAAGCCGTAGTTGGCCGGATAGTGGGTAGAGGTAAAGAGCACCCGGTCCAGCTTGAGCATACCGGTCTCCTTGTCCAATTCGTACTTGTTTTTACCGCCTTTTTGAATTTCAATCACGGCGTAAAAGCGGTCTTTGCGGATCCGCTTGGGGCTGATGTCATGCCAAATGTTCATTGTGGAACCTCCTTCTTAGGGTCTTGCTGTTCTCTTTTTTGTACACTCTTATTTTATCATAGTCCCCGGCGGGGCGCAAGGGAGCGGGCGGCGGCATTTTCCACGAACTTTTGTTGTAATTCCCGCGTTTTTATGGTACTATTGAAAAAACAACACAGAAAGGAAGGGATACCCTGTGTTTGCAGATATTGCGAAAATTAAAATCAAAGGCGGCGACGGCGGTGCCGGCGCAGTGGCCTTTCATCGAGAGAAGTATGTGGCTGCCGGCGGCCCGGACGGCGGTGACGGCGGCAAGGGCGGCGATGTGGTCTTTGTGGTAGACGATAATTTGGCTACCCTGGCAGACTTTCGTTACAAACGGAAATATACGGCCCAGAACGGCGAGCCGGGTCGTGGCGGTCGGCAGTACGGCCGTAAGGGCCAGGATCTGGAAATTCGCGTGCCCCGGGGCACAGTGATCCGCGAGGTGCAAAGCGGCGCCGTCATGGCGGATATGAGCAAGACAGAGCGGTTTATTGCAGCCAAGGGCGGCAAGGGCGGCTGGGGCAATATGCACTTTGCCACCCCCACCCGGCAGGTGCCTCGCTTTGCCAAGCCCGGCGTGCCCGGCGAGGAGTGGGAGATCAGCCTGGAGCTGAAGCTCATTGCGGATGTAGGGCTGATCGGCTTTCCCAGCGTGGGCAAAAGCAGCCTGATCTCCGTGGTCAGCCAGGCCAAGCCCAAAATCGGCGACTACCACTTTACCACCCTGGTGCCCAATTTGGGCGTGGTGTCCATGGGTGCGGGCAACAGCTTTGTGCTGGCGGATATTCCCGGGTTGATCGAGGGCGCATCAGACGGCGTGGGCCTGGGTCATGACTTTTTGCGCCATGTGGAGCGCTGCCGGTTGCTGGTGCACCTGGTGGATGTAAGCGGTCACGAGGGACGAGACCCGATCGAGGATTTTGACGCCATCAACCGGGAGCTGGAGAAGTTCAACCCGGAGCTGGCCAAAGCGCCTCAGATTGTGGCGGGCAATAAAATCGACATGGCGGAGCCGGAGCAAATTGAACGGCTGAAAGCCTATGTAGAGGCCAAGGGCTACGACTACTATTCCATTTGCGCTCCCATTCAGGAGGGCACCCGGGAATTGATGAACGCAGTGTGGAACCGGCTGCAAACGCTGCCCCCGGTGAAGGAGTACGAGCCGGAGGAGATTCCCACGGAGCTGCTGGTGCAAAACAGTACCGGCTTTACCATCACCAATCCGGAGCCGGGCTACTACCTGGTAGAGGCTCCCTGGTTTCCCAAGGTGCTTAAGGGCATTGATGTGGAGGACTACGAGGCGCTGCAATACATGCAGCGGGTGCTGGAGAAGAGCGGCGTGTTTGAGGCGCTGCGGCAGCGGGGGATCCAAGAGGGCGATATTGTCAGCCTGTATGATATTGAGTTTGAGTACATTCCGTAAGGAGCAAGTATGGAAGTGTTGAACACAGATCCGCGGCAGCTAAGCCCGCTGAATTTGGCCTTTATCGGCGACTGCGTGTATGAGATGCAGGTGCGCTGCCACCTGGTGTCGCTGGCCAATCGGCCGGTGAACGACCTGCACCGGGAGAGCGTAAAGTTCGTCAGCGCCAAGGCCCAAACGGCGGCCTTTGCCCGCATGGAGCCGCTGCTGACAGAGGAAGAACTGGCGGTGTTTAAGCGGGGGCGCAATGCCAAGACCGGCCACCAGCCCAAGAGCGCTACCGTTGGCGAGTACCACTGCGCCACCGGGGTGGAGGCACTGTTCGGCTACCTGTACCTAACCGGCCAAACGGAGCGGATTGAAGAACTATTTGCCGTGATCTATCAAGAGGGCGAATAAAATATATGAAAGAGAACACCTACTGCAAGGTGTTCTCTTTTTATCTATAGTTTAGCAAAAGAAAAAGACCGGCAGGCGAACCTGTCGGTCTTTGGTTTTCTCTGTATCGAGAGGGATTAGCCCAACTCGGAGAAGTATTTGATGGTGCGAACCATCTGAGAGGTGTAGGAGTTCTCGTTATCATACCAAGAAACAACCTGAACCTCATAGAGATCGTCAGCGATCTTAGCTACCATTGTCTGTGTAGCGTCGAACAGGGAGCCGAATCTCATACCGATAACATCGGAAGAAACGATCTGATCCTCGTTGTAGCCGAAGGACTCGGAAGCAGCAGCCTTCATAGCAGCGTTGATGCCTTCCTTGGTAACGTCTGCGCCCTTAACAACAGCGGTAAGGATAGTGGTGGAACCTGTGGGAACAGGAACACGCTGTGCAGAACCGATGAGCTTGCCGTTGAGCTCGGGGATAACCAGACCGATTGCCTTAGCAGCACCGGTGGAGTTCGGAACGATGTTAGCTGCGCCAGCTCTTGCTCTTCTCAGGTCGCCCTTTCTGTGAGGACCATCGAGGATCATCTGGTCGCCGGTGTAAGCGTGGATCGTGCTCATGATACCGGACTGGATAGGAGCATAATCGTTCAGTGCCTTAGCCATAGGAGCGAGGCAGTTAGTGGTGCAGGAAGCAGCGGAAATGATCTTGTCGTCAGCGGACAGGGTCTTCTCGTTAACGGAGAAAACGATGGTCTTGAGGTCGTTGCCTGCCGGAGCAGAGATAACTACCTTCTTAGCGCCTGCGTCGATGTGAGCCTGGGACTTGTCCTTGGAGCAGTAGAAACCTGTGCACTCGAGAACAACGTCAACGCCGATCTTGCCCCAAGGAAGATCCTTAGCGTCCTTCTCAGCGTAGATGGTCAGGGTCTTGCCGTCAACAGTGATGGTACCCTTCTCATCATCAGCGGTAACGGTGTGAAGATTCTCACCAATCTTGCCGCAGTAGCCGCCCTGAGCGGTATCGTACTTGAGGAGCTGAGCAAGCATAGAGGGCTTGGTCAGGTCGTTGATAGCTACTACATCGTAGCCCTTAGCGCCGAACATCTGTCTGAATGCGAGGCGTCCGATACGGCCAAAGCCGTTAATTGCAACTTTAACATCTGCCATTGGAATATTCCTCCTGAGAAATAATTATTTGCTCCGACTGGCGAAGCAGCAGACACACCCAGACGGGTATATCATTACATATTTATTATACTAAAAATCTGTAATTTTATCAAGATGTTTGAGGAAAATTAATCGCAGACTTTCATAAAAAAATGCCAAGTTTTTTTGTGCATTTCGCCGAAACAGCGAACCTCGTCACCCGCAAAAACGTTCAATCGGAGCCGTGGAACTTCTTCACGAACCATATCGAGTTCATATCCGCCACGGAGAATTCCCGGTGGTTCAGGTACTCCAGGCAGCCCGCCGGAGTGGTGAACTCGAACCGCAGCTTGTAGGAGTACAGCGCCTGCACGTCGTAGCCGAGCGCCTTGTTGAGCTTGTTGCTTCCGTACTTCCCGTCGCCGAGGAGCGGATGCCCCACATGCGCGAAATGCGCGCGTATCTGGTGAGTCCGCCCGGTCAGCAGGTCGACCTCCAGCAGCGAGTTCCCGCCCCGGGTCTCGAGCACGCGGTACTTCGTGAGTATCGTGCGGTTCTGCGGGGTCTTGCGGTCGGAGACGATCACGCGGTTCTCGTCTGACAGCTTCTCAAGGTAGGCGGTCAGCGTGCCGGCGCGCTTCGGAAGCTCCCCCTGCACAACGCAGAGGTACAGCTTGACAAGCTCCCTGTCGCGTATTTTCTGGTTGAGCACCCGCAGCGATTCCGCGTTCTTCGCGGCTATGACTATCCCGCCGGTGTTGCGGTCGATACGGTTGCACAGCGCCGGAACAAAGCTCTGCTCGCTCTCCGGGTCGTACTCCCCCTGCTTCCAGAGGCAGCATTTTATGCGGTTTATCAGCGTGTCGGAGGTGTTGTCGTTGTCCTCGTGTACCACCATTCCGACCGGCTTGTCGCACAGAAGTATATTTTCGTCCTCGTATATCACGTCTATCTCCGGCGGGACCTCCCGGAAATCCGCGGTCTTTTCCCTGCCTCCGGTGTCAAGCAGCTCGTCGCTCAGGTAAAACCGGAACACGTCCCCCTCGCTGAGCTTCACGTTCGGTTCGGTTCTGGCTCCGTTGAGCTTTATCCGCTTCTTTCGCATCAGCTTGCAGATAAGCGGCAGCGACAGGTTCGGGTAGGCTTTGGTGAGGAATCTGTCGGCGCGCTGCCCGGCGTCGTTTTTGGTTACTGTTATCTCGGTCATAATTTCCTCTCAGTGAATTGATGTTTCTATTATACCCCCTCCGACCCGGCTTGTCAAGCGAACCGGAAATAAAAACGGCGGCTCATCGGAACCGCCGTGATTCATTTAAACTAGAGGCTTCCCGCAGAACGGGCAGAACTTCGCGCCGGGCTTCACTGCGTTTCCGCAGTATGTACAGAATGCGGAAGCGGAGTTCGCTCCCGGCTGAGCGGGAACGGGCTGGGGCGCAGGTGCGGGAATCGGTGTGGGAGCAGGCACAGGCTCGGGAATCGGCATAGGAGCTTGCACAGGCTCGGGAATCGGCGCGGGAACAGGCACAGGCTCGGGAATCGGCATAGGAGCAGGCACAGGCTCGGGAACAGGCATAGGAGCGGGCACAGGCTCGGGAACCGGCATAGGAGCGGGCGCTGGCTCGGGAACCGGCATAGGAGCAGGCACAGGCTCGGGAATCGGCGCGGGAGCAGGCACAGGCTCGGGAATCGGCGTGGGAGCAGGCACAGGCTCAACAGGAGTCGGAACCGCGTTCACAGGCTGAACCGGAACCGGCTGAACATGCTGAACAGGCTGGACAGGCTGAACAGGCTGAACGCTCTGAACAGGCTGCGCTGCCTGGGCATTCGGCTGATACTGGGGGTGCTGAGTCTGCCGGGGCTGCTGATAAGGAATAGTCGGCAGCTTCGGCTCAAATGCGGACTGGCTGTCCTTCGGCTCGTCTGCGGTGTTGTTGTCGGTATCGATCCCTGCGTTCTTTCTCACCGCGAGAACGGTCTCAAACAGAATGCGCAGAACGACGTTTCCAACGATGACGTACTTGAATATAGCGCCGAATCCGTCGATGGTGGTGATGCACTTCGCAATGCCTATAAACACAAGGAACGCCGCCAGGGAGTAGTAGGTTATCTTCACGATGTAAAGCGGCAGGAAGCGCTGACCGTTCGCGTACTGCATGAATTTGCCCGCGGACGGATCCTTCGCCTTCGGGCCGAAAACCTTCCAGTAAAGCAGGATCCCCGCCGCGACTGAAATAACAAGTCCCAGTATAGTAAGCAGGAGATTCGCGATCATGCCGCCGCTCAGGGCTGCGTAGATATCAAACATAGCGTGTACCTCGTTTCATTTGATTTTTCGGCGTGTGCCGTAAGGTCACCTCTAAAAACCTTGTTTGAGTGAAAATGTGTATAGCACACCGACTGCTTCTTTCAACGAGCGAAATTTCTGATGCGACGGCGTCCATGCCGTCGCCCGGTTATTTCGCTCTGCAACATCGTGTTGCACCTCCTCGTAAGGCATACAGCCTTACTTCGTCGGCTTTCATCGCATTCGGCGCACTCTACCCATTTTCCCTTTTCAAACCGGTTTTTAGAGGTTCCCATAATAGAATTATAACATAATTATACGACAAATGCAACAATAATTGTTATATTTTTTCAGAAATATCAAACGGAGTGGTCTGGTAAACGAAGTAGTTCAGCCAGTTGGTGTAGATGAGCGTGGAATGCGCCCTCCACTTGAGCACAGGCTGCTTCGCGGGGTCGTCGTCCGGGAAGTAGTGCGCGGGAATCTTCGGGTTCAGACCCTTTTCAAGGTCGCGCTTGTACTCCAGAGCCAGGGTGTCCGCGTCGTACTCGGAATGCCCTGTTATGAAGAACTGGCGGCTGTCCTCGCTGCAAACGGCATACACGCCCGCCTCGTCGGAAACCGCCATCACCTTGAGCTGCGGCACCTTCTCGATGTCCTCGCGGCGAACCTCGGTATGGCGTGAATGCGGCGCCCAGAACTCGCTGTCGAACCCTCGGAACAGTCTTGATTTCGGTGTGAGCAGAGTGTGCCTGAACACGCCGGAGAGCTTCTCCGGCAGCGGGTACTTCGGAATGCCGTAGTGGTAGTACAGAGCCGCCTGAGCCGCCCAGCAGATGTGGAACGTGGAATGCACATGCGTTTTCGTCCAGTCCATTATTTTGCAAATCTCCTCCCAGTAGTCGACCTCCTCAAACGGAAGGTGCTCCACCGGAGCGCCGGTGATTATGAACCCGTCAAAGTTCATGTCCTTTATCTCGTCGAAGGTCTTGTAGAAGTTCAGCAGGTGCTCATGTGAGGTGTTCTTGCTGGTGTAGGTTGAGGTCTGCACGAGAGTCACCTCGATTTGCAGCGGAGTATTAGACAGACTGCGGAGTATCTGCGTCTCAGTCGCGACCTTGGTCGGCATGAGGTTCAGTATGCCTATCTTCAGCGGACGTATGTCCTGGTGGAGCGCGCGGTGCTCCGTCATGATGAATATATGCTCGTTTTCAAGTATCGACTGCGCGGGCAGTCCGTCGGCTATTTTTACTGGCATTTTTTATTCCTTTCCCATTGCGTATCCCTTGATACAGCCGTATGATACAACCGTAGAACGCGGCATTTTTTATAATATGAATCTATTATAGCTCAACGCGCTGTTTTTGTCAAGTTTGCGCCGCACCCGCTGAATAGTACGGAAAACCCCGGGAAGCCGAGCCTCCCGGGGTCTGTATCATTCGATATTCTGAATCTGCTCGCGTATCTTTTCTATCTCGCTCTTCTGGTCGACGACTATGCGCGTTACCTCGATGTCCTGCACCTTGGAGCCTATGGTGTTGGTCTCGCGGTTCATCTCCTGCACCAGGAAGTCAAGCTTCCTGCCCACAGGCTCGCCGGATTCCAGCATTGTGCGGAACTGCGCGATGTGGCTACGCAGGCGTACCGTTTCCTCGTCCACGGCGGTCTTTTCGGAGAATATCCCCGCCTCCATGAGTATGCGGTTTTCGTCGATGTTCGTGGAGCTCAGCACCTCGCACATCTTGTCGTAGAGCCGACTGCGGTAGTCCTCCACCATCTGCGGGGAGCGCGTTTCTACTACGCCGACCCACTCCTCGATTTTATCCAGGCGCGACATTACGTCCCGCTTCATGCGCTCGCCCTCGGCTTCACGCATCGCGATGAAGTGCTCCAGAGCCTCCTCCGCCGCCGACTTCACGTCAGCCCAGAGCTGCTCCTCGTCGGTCTCGGTCTTTACTACGGTGAACGCGTCCGGGATACGCAGGATATCCGACAGTGAAAGACCGTCGTTCAGCGAATACTCCTCCTTAACGGAGCGCAGCGCGTCAACGTATTCCTTTACTATTTCCTTATTTATAGTTATCTTCTCGTCCGCGGCCTCAACGTTGTTCACCAGCACGGATATCTCCACCTTGCCGCGGTTTATCCTGCCCTGGAGCAGGCTCTTGAGTTTCTCCTCGATGTAGCCCAGGCTGCGCGGGAGCCGCGAGCTGAACTCGTAATACCGGTGATTCACCGCGCGTATCTCTACGGTGATATCCCTGCCGTTAAGTACCTGATGACCTCTGCCGAAGCCTGTCATGCTCTTTATCATGTTACTGTCCTTTCGACCTGTTGAACCCTACTGCTGTCAGATGTGCGCCAGACCCTTGTCCAGCATGTACTGCGCCGCGTGCATTATGCCAGCCTTTCCGGTGGGGAACGTAAGCCCGCCCTGGAGCCACACTGCAAAAGGCTCACGAAGCGGAGCGTCCGCTGAAAGCTCGATGGAAGCGCCCATCGTAAAGGCTCCAGCCGCCATTATGACCTGGCTGTCGTAGCCCGGCATGTCCCACGGCTCCGGGGAAGCGAAGCTGTCCACCGGGGAGCCTGCCTGAATGCCCTGGCAGAACGCGATGAGCTGCTTCTCGCCGCCGAGCTTCAGCGCCTCGATGATGTCGGTGCGCTTCTCGCCGTACTTCGGGAACGCCTCGAAGCCGAGAAGCTCCGCCAGAGCCGCCGCAAACGCCGCGGTCTTGAGCGCCGCGCATACCGCTTCCGGCGCGTGGAATATTCCAAGGTACATTCCGCGGAGCTGATTCAGGCTCGCGCCGACCTCCTTGCCAGTGCCCGGAGTGGTCAGCCTGAACGCGCACAGCTCCACGAGGTCTGCCCTGCCCGCGATGTAGCCGCCGGTCTCCGCGATTCCGCCGCCGAGATTCTTGATAAGGCTGCCCGCGATGAGGTCGGCGCCGACTGAAACCGGCTCCTTTTCCTCGACCAGCTCGCCGTAGCAGTTATCGGTGAATATCACGCAGTCCGGATTAACGCTGCGGACTGCCTCACATATCTTCGCGATGACCTCAATGCTCAGCGACGGGCGCAGGGAATATCCCCTGGAGCGCTGGATATAAGCCATCCTGCATGTTCCCGCGCGGCGCTTTATGCCGTCGTAGTCCGGGGTGCCGTCCGGCAGGAGGTCTACCTTGCCGAACTTCACGCCGAAATCCTTCAGTGAACCTATCCCATCGCCGGAAATTACGCCCTGCATGGTGTCGTAGGGGTCGCCGGTGACGGAAAGCAGCTCGTCCCCGGGGCGGAGGATACCGAACAGCGCGGTGGTTATCGCGTGGGTGCCGTTCACGAAATTGTGGCGCACCAGGGCGTCCTCGGCGCCGAGTATCTGCGCGAAGACCGCGTCCAGCTTGTCCCTGCCGTCGTCGCCGTAGCCGTAGCCGTTAGTCCCCTTCATGTGGATATCGCTTATCCTGTTGTCGATGAACGCCTTTAAAACGCGCTCGCCGTTGTATTCCGCCATGCGGTCGAACTCGGCAAACTGCGGAGCGCACAGCTCCATTGCCTTTTTTCCTGCTTCCACCAGTTCCGGTGAATAATCGAAGAATGCCATTTTATCTATCCTTTCAAGCCCGGGAGGCCTTCCCGGAATACAATTAACACATACATTTTTATTTTACACTTTTTTAGGGGTTATGTCAACACCTAAATGTGAAAAATTCAGAAATTCTGACGCTCTGAAATTAGGGAACCACTGATTAAATCACGCCTGACGGCTTGCTGCGTATCTTGCTTGCATATT
>ERZ773264.1760-NODE-1760-length-23877-cov-9.869364_pt1 | contig 23877 bp, 20 predicted proteins | sample MGYA00511910_ERZ773264 | MGnify/ENA primary metagenome ERZ773264 (study PRJEB29015, sample SAMEA2737739) | human gut metagenome | biome: human gut; feature: human-associated habitat; material: faeces | place: China | collected 2012 ...
GAGGAAGCCGTGGGCAAAGCCCTCCGGGATATAGAACATCTTCTTGTTCTCCTCGCTCAGGGTCACGCCCACCCACTTGCCAAAGGTGGCGCTGTGGGGGCGGCAGTCCACGGCAACATCATAGACCTCGCCCTTGGTCACACGCACCAGCTTGCCCTGGGTGTGGTTCTTCTGGAAATGCAGGCCGCGCAGCACGCCGCGGGTGGAGCGGCTCTGGTTGTCCTGCACAAACTCCTTATCAATCCCGGCAGCAGCGAACTGGTCTTTCTGGTAGGTCTCCATAAAATAACCGCGGTCATCGCCAAACACCTGGGGCTCAATGACCACAACACCGGGGATCTCAGTTTCCGTAAACGTAAATTTACCCATTTTTCATTTTCCTCTCTGTTTTTTCGTTATTGTTTTTGACATTTTGTTTTTTATTTGGAAAAGCCGGAATGGCTTTTGCGCAGTGTTAGAAAAGACGTTGCGTGGATTGCCAAAGCCTCTCCTACTAGGAGAGGTGGCATTGCGAAGCAATGACGGAGAGGTTGGACAGAGCGCCGCCTTGTCCATATGCGGATGTCATACAACCTCTCAGTCGCTTACGCGACAGCTCCCCTTGTAGGGGAGCCCTTGGCAAAGAGGGTCAGTGCCTCGATTTTTTCTTCGCTTTCGAGCGGAGCCTTACCACAACAAATGCAACTCCCGCCGCCAGCACCGTGCACCCCAGCGAGATGCCAATGAGCAGGCCCGCGGTCTTGCCGGGGCTGCGGGTGCCGCTGCCCAGCTGGACACCGGTGTTCCGCTCTAATAGATCCTCCAGTCCCGTAATCGTGGCCGGCACCCGGACGCTGGTGGACTCCTGCTTGTCCTGCCCGTTGACGGTATACACGGCGTACACCGCCGGGCTGGTGCCCAAGACATACTGTTCCGGCAGCTCCAGCGTCACGGACACATCCCCTGCCGTCAGGCCGTCAGCCAACAGCAGCCGGGTGCCGGGGTCGGTCACCGTGACCATGCCCAGCGGGGCACCGCCTCCCGCCACCGTCAGCTCCCGGGTCAGGCCCTGGGCCGGGATGTCGGTATAGTTTGTGTAGTGGACAAAGGCGTAATCCAGCAGGGTGCGGACATCGTTGTACTTGTCGGTCTTGATGTTGCTCTGCATGGTGACGCAGATGAGTCGGACACCGTTCTGCTCCGCCAGGCAGACATAGCTGTAGCGGGCAATGTTGGTGTAGCCGATCTTGGAGCCTTGAATGGCCGGGATGTAATACCGGCTGGACCCCACCCGCATTTTGTCCTGCTGGTGGAAATACCGCTCTTTGGGCTGGATGTCCGTGGGCTTCATGGGATACATCTCGTTGCGGGTAAACAGCGTCTCAAACCCCGGCTGGGTCAGGGCCCAGCGCAGGATCTGCGCCATATCGTAGCAGCTGGTATAGTGGTCGGTATCGCTGATGCCGTGGGGGTTGGCAAAGTGGGTGTGCTTGAGGCCCAGTTCCGCCACCTGGGCGTTCATGGCCGCCACGCCGCCCGCAATGGTGCCATCCCCGAAATATTCGGACAGCAGGTTGGCGCCATCGTTGGCGCTGGCCATCATGGTGGCATAGAGGGCATCCGTCAGGGGCACATGCTCCCCCTCCTGCAGGGCAATGTGGCTGGAATCCGTCCCCGCGAGGGAATAGACATCCTCGTGGGTCACTTCCAGGCTCACACCGTCCCACTGGCCCTGGGCTTTTTCACAGGCAAGGCCCAGCGTCATCACCTTGGTGATGGACGCCGGGTGCAGCTCTTCGTCCATATTCTGCTGGGCCAGCACAAGGCCGGTGTCCGCGTCGATGATGCAGTAAGCCTCCGTGGCCGACAGCGCCGGGCCCGCGGCCCGCGCCATGGGTGCAAACACCGCACAGACCCAGAGCAGCACCGTGCAAAGCACGGCGATCTGTTTTTTCATCTGGTATACTCCATAATTCAAAATTATTTTGTTTAGTATACCACACTTTTCCCTTGCTGAAAAGACATTCCGTGCCCGGCGGCGGGGCAAAGAACGGGCTGCAGCTGCCGCCCCTCCAGCGCCGCGTCCAGTGCGGCGGGCAGCAGGGCGAACCGGGCTTTCAGGCTCTGCGGCTTTGCCTGCGGGTCATCCTGGCCGTAGGGCACAAAGTAATAGTGCTTGCGCTGGTACAGCCGGGCAATGTTTTCTCCCGAGGCCCCCAGCCCGTCGTTGGTGGAGACGGCGATCACGACCGGCCGCCCCACCCGCAGCAGGCTCTTGGCCGCCAGCGTCACCGGCGTGTCCGAGAGGCCCGCCGCCAGCCGGGCCAGCGTGCTGCCCGTGCAGGGGGCGATCACCAGCGCCTCGGCCATGTTTTGGGGCCCCAGAGGCTCCACGGCCTGCAAACTGTCCAGCACTGGGTGCCCGGTCAGGGCTTCCAGCCGCTGCCGCCAGCTCCCGGCCCGGCCAAACCGGGTATCACACCGGGCGGCGGTATTGCTCATGACAGGCAGCAGCTCCCAGCCCCGGGCCGTCAGTTCCCGTGCCTGTTCCAGCGCGGTCTCCAGCGTGCAGAAGCTGCCGCAGACCGCAAAGGCACAGCGTCGTTTCTCGTTCATCGTGCTCCCTCCCTTTCGCGCAGCATCTCACATACCGTCCGGGCCACGATCTCCCCGGCTGTTTCCGGCGCGCAGGCAGCGGGCAGGCTCAATGCATGGATGGCCTTGTGGCCGCAGCGGGCGGCGGCGTCAAAATCCGTCCCACCGGGGCGGGAAGCCAGATCCACGATCAGACTCCCGGGCCGCAGCCGGGCCAGCACCGGAGCCGTGAGCACCTGCGCCGGGATGGTATTCACCACCGTGTCAAAGGCCGGGGCCAGCCGGGCCAGCCGGGCCAGCTCTGCCCCCTGCATCCCCAGGCTTTCCGCCTGTGCCCGCTGGGCCGGGCGGCGGGCTGCCACTGTCACATGCGCCCCCAATGCCGCCAGCCGGGTGCCAACCGCCTGCCCCACCGGGCCAAATCCCAGCAGCAGGACCGCGCTGCCCCACAGGGTGCGTTTGCGCTGGGCCAGCAAAACGCCGATGCACCCCTCCGCCGTGGGGATGGCGTTGCGGATGGCCAGCTCCTCCCGGGCAAAGTAATCCACCAGCTCCACCCCGGCTTCCGCTGCAATGGCCTTTGCTTCTTCCGAGAGCATCCCGCCCAGCGCCAGCGCCCCGGGGCGTGCCGCCCGCAGCAGCTCCGCCAGCGGGGTGCGGGCCGCGTCCAGCGGCAGCGGCAGCAGGATATAGTCTGCCAGCGCGATCTCTTCCGGCCCCTCCACCGCATACCCCGCCCGGGCCAGCGCCCGGCCTGCCGCCAGCTGCCGGGCATCGCTGCCGATCACCGCAAAGCGTTTTTGTCGTTCCATCCAAAAGCCCTCCTCCCCAAAGCCTGCGCCATACTATGCACAGGTAGGGAGGAGGGTGACGGACGCAAACAAAAAGCCCCGGAGCGGGGCCGCAAGGCTTACTCCGGGGCAAATATGCAATTTTTGGTGGATTGATTACTTTGCTGCCTTAGTAGCTGCCTTAGCAACAATAGCAACATAATCGTCGCCAACAACCTTGACACCGATCTCAATCTTCTTGTCGCTGTTCTTCGCAGAGGTAGACAGAACGACATCAGCCTTCTTAGCCTTATCGCCCCAGCTGTTTTCCTTGGTTGCATCGCTGGGCTTCTTGACGATCACATAGTTGTAAGCAACTTTATCTTTGCCAATGAGAATGATGCCGCTGCTTTCCTTCTTATCCTTGTTCTCGTCCCAAGCCTTCTGAGCCTCGTCGTCCAGATCGGTCTTGTGCTTGTAAGAGACAGCGCTGACAGCGTTCAGCTTCTTGACCAGAGCTTTCTCAACCAGGTTGTCGCTCACTGCACAGCCAGTCAGCATGGTCAGAGCCATAACGCAAACGAGGGCAGCAGCCATCAGTTTCTTAAATGCTTTCATTGTTGTATCCTCCGTAATCAGATAGTTCCCCAGCAACGGCCCGCCTTGTGCGGACAGTTTGCTATGTTAAATTCAGCATACCCCTTTTTGTGGCAATTGTCAAGATTTCACTGTGTTTTCATCATTTTTACCAATCGGTACGGTGAGAAAACAGCGATATGACCAGTTTCGCCCCGGGGCCGCCAAGGCATTTTCCGCACGGACACACGCAAAAAGCTCCCCCGGCAAAACGCCGGAGGAGCCTGCGATTTTATTGGGTTTTTTATCTGATCTCTCGGGGCGTCCCTGACTGTGCGCACGCCGGGAGATTACTTCAGGAACTTTGCCACCGCGCGGGCCACGATGCCGCCCAGAATGCCGGAGACGAGGAACTCCATCATACCCTGCACGCCGACCAGCAGCACCACGAACATGAACGGGTTGGCCGCGCCCTTGGCAGCCACGATGTTCTGGATGTAATCGCAGCCGTAGAATGCCAGCACGATGTAGCCCATGAAGAACAGGGTGTTGAGGCCGGGAGCGCACATGGCGGAAACGATGTAGCTCCAGGTGCCGGGCTTGTCGAACCGCTTGAGGCCGTTGAAGACGAGGCCCACGCACAGGCCCATCAGCACACGCATCCCCACGCAGAGGATGAACGTGTTGACAGGGCTCACCTGGAACAGGGCGCCCGTCATGGCCGAAGCGCCGGTGACAGCGTCATAGAAGCTCACCGCGCCGAACACGCCGCCCAAGATGGCACCAGCCGCCGGGCCCATGGTGATGGCACCCACGGCGATGGGGAGCGTCAGGAAGCTCATGTAAAGCGGGCCCATGGGCACGCTGCCCAGGCCGACGGCTTTCATGACCAGCTCAATGGCGACCAGCAGTGCCAGCCGGGTGAGAGTACGAAGATCGTTATTCTTTTTCATAAAAATATTTCCTCCTGCTGCCGTTCCGCCCTAGATGTCGGATACGGCGCAAACCTGCCCGCAAAAGGTGCGGGGCCGTTTTTCTATTTTACTTTGGAATGCTTTGTCAGGGAACGTTCCAAAGGGAGATAACTTATGGATCACACGGGAAGCGGATGCCTGCCGAGCGGCGGGCGGCGGTCAGCACCCGGCTGACGGCAATGGAGGTATCCAGCATCCGGCTGCACAGCTCCTGGTCGCCGCCCTCAATGGCGCGGGCAAAGGCCTCAAACTCCGCGGCCAGCCGGGGGCGGCCGCCGTTGAGGTTGTAGTGCTCCTCTTTGCCGTCGTTGAGGTGCAGCGTCAGGCCGCCGCAGTAGTTGGCCGTGGATTTCTGCAGCAGATAGCCCTTGGTGCCCTGAATGACATACCGGGCCGGGGCCCCGCAGTCTTTTGCCGCCATGCTCACGGCCTTGAAGCCGCTGTAATCCATGGTCAGGATGCCGCTGGTGTCAATGCCGTGGTCGATGTTGGCCGCGTAGTTCACCCGGTTGGGTTCCCCGAACAGGCCCACGATGTAACTGATGTTGTAGACATTCAGATCCATGAGGGCACCGCCGGCGCAGTTGGGATCAAACGACGGGGCCACCTGCCCCGCGCAGAACGCATCGTACCGGCTGGAATACTGGCTGAAATTGCACTGCACCAGCTTCACCGTGCCAACGCGGGGCAGCAGCTCCCGGATCTTATTATAGTTTTCCAGATATTGGGTGGTCAGCGCCTCAAAGAGGAAGACCCGTTTGTGGCGGGAGAGGGCGGCCAGCTCTTCGGTCTGGGCCGCCGTGGGGGCCATGGGCTTTTCCACAATGACATGCTTGCCCGCTTCCAGCGCCACTTTGGCATAGCGGGTGTGCTGCAAATTGGGGACGGCCAGATAGACCACATCCACCCACTGCAGCAGCTCCAGGTAGTTGGTGGTGCACTGGGGCACATGGTACCGGGCGCAGAGCTCCGCCGCCAGCGGCGCGCTCCGCTGGGTGCTGCACAGCGCCTGCACCTGAAACGGCGAGTCCGCCCCGGCCAGCCAGGGCAAAAACTCCTTGACGATCATCCCGGTGCCCAGGATGCCAAGCTTCATCTTCTGTTCCATTCTTCCTAGTTCCTATCCTGTTTGCTCGTGTCAGCCCGCCTTGGCCTCCGTCTCGTGCCGCTCCCGGCGGAATGGCCGATGGCGGCGGAAGTTCTGCCCGTGAGGCTTGCGGCCTCCGGCGGGGTGATGGTGCTGCTGGGGCGCGTTGAGCTGGTAGAGCAGCGCCAGCCCCTTGAGCAGCAGCTCGGGGTCATAGGTCAGCGGGTGGCGGCAAAGAGGAGTGACATACTTTGCCAGCCCGCCGGTGACCACCAGCGTGGCCGGGCGGCCCAGCTCCTCCTCAATACGGGCGGCAATGCCGTCCAGCAGCACCGCCGTGCCCAGCACCGAGCCGGAGAGCATGCAGCTCTCGGTGTTGGTGCCGATGGCGTTTTTGGGCGAGGAGAGATGCACCTGCGGCAGCTGGGCGCAGCGTTCCCCCAGTGCCCGCAGGCCCGTGGAGAGCCCCGGGCAGATAACGCCGCCCCGGAACACCCGGTTCTCGTCCACCACATTAAAGGTGGTGGCGGTGCCCAGATCGACAGTGATCACCGGCAGCGGGAAATTGGCCGCCGCGTAGGCCGCGTCCACAATGCGGTCCTTGCCCACGGCGTGGGGGTCGGGCACCCCCATGGTCAGCCCGGTGCGGATCTCCGGCGAGACGATGACGGGCTTTTTGCCCGTGTAGTGGCGGGCGCACTCGGCCAGCGCCCCCGTGATCTGGGGCACGACACTGGTCAGCACGGCCCCCTCAAACCGGACGGGCCGCTCCGGGTGGCGGCGGTGGGAAAACACTTTCTCCATTTCGGCACGGTACTCCGCCGCCGTGCGGGTGCGTACCGTGTCCATGTGGGCCACAAAGCATACACGTCCGTCCTTGATGCCCCCCAGGGCGACGGTGGTGTTGCCTATATCAATGGCAAGAATCATATTGAAACCTCATTCAGCAAGGGTTTTTAATTCAAGTTATTTTACCGCATTTTCCCGCAAGATACAAGCCCATGCAAAGATTTTGTTGTGCTGGCGGAACTTTTGCATTATACTAAGGAGAGGAATCCCAAAACACAGGAGGTTTTTTGGATGGATCTGCACGGAAAATGCGTCCTTTTGGGCGTCAGCGGCGGCATTGCCGCCTATAAAATGGCAAACGTGGCCAGCGCACTCAAAAAGCTGGGGGCCGACGTGGAAGTCATCATGACCCGGAACGCCACCCAGTTCATCACGCCCCTCACCTTTGAGACCCTGACGGGCCATAAGTGCATGGTGGACACCTTTGACCGCGATTTCAAGTTTGAAGTCACCCACATCTCGCTGGCCAAGAAAGCCGACGTCATCCTCGTGGCCCCGGCCACGGCCAATGTCATCGCCAAGATGGCCCACGGCATTGCCGACGACATGCTCACCACCGTGGTGCTGGCCGCCAAGTGCCCCAAGCTGGTCTCCCCGGCCATGAACACCGGGATGCTGGAAAATCCCATCACCCAGGACAACCTCAAGACGCTGGAGCACTACGGCTTTACGGTCATCCCCTCCGAGAGCGGCCTGCTGGCCTGCAAGGATGTGGGCAGCGGCCGCCTGCCCAAGGAGGATGTGCTCATTGAGCACATCCTGCACGCCATCGCCAAGCCCAAAGATCTGGCAGGCCTGCACATTGCCGTGACCGCCGGCCCCACCCAGGAGCCGCTGGACCCCGTGCGCTACCTGACCAACCATTCCACCGGCAAGATGGGCTATGCCGTGGCCCGCGCCGCTGCCATGCGGGGTGCGGACGTCACCCTCATCCACGGCCCCACGGCCCTGCCCCCGGTCAAGTTTACCGAGGATGTGCCCATCACCACGGCGCAGGACATGTACGAGGCCGTCACCAGCCGCTTTGCGGACATGGACATCCTTGTGATGGCCGCTGCCGTGGCCGATTACCGCCCCGCCACCGTGGCCGACGATAAGATCAAGAAAAAGGACGGCGACCTCTCCATCCCCGTGGAGCGCACCGCCGACATTCTGGGCACCATCGGCCCCCGGAAGACCAAGCAGTTCCTCTGCGGCTTCTCCATGGAGACCCGCGACATGGTAGAGAATTCCGCCGCCAAGCTGAAAAAGAAGAATCTGGACATGGTGGTGGCGAACAACCTCAAGGTCTCCGGTGCCGGGTTCGGCGTGGACACCAACGTGGTCACGTTCATCACCCCGGACGGCACCCGGGAGCTGCCCCTGATGAGCAAAGCCGACGTGGCAGACGCCATCCTGGACGAAATTTTAAAGCGCCGCAGCCACTGAGACATAAAAAATACGCCTTGCGTCTGCAAGACGTATTTTTTTATGTCCGTTTACTGGTTGCCGGCCACCATCATCTTGCTGGCCTTATAGATATCACCGCAGCCCAGCGTGATGACCAGATCTCCCTCGCGGGCGTTCTGCTTCACCCAGTCGGCAGCCTCTTCCAGGCTGTTGACCAGCACGGAACCGGGGATCTGTGCCGCCAGCTTCGCGCTGGTGATGGTGGGGTCGTTGGGCTCGCGGCTGCCCATAATGGGGGTGATGACCGCGATATCGGGGATCTTGAGCACATCCACAAAGTCGTTGAACAGCATCTTGGTGCGGCTGTATGTAAACGGCTGGTGGACGGCGATCAGGCGCTTGTAGCCCATCTCCTTGGCGGTGTTCAGGGTGGCGCGCAGCTCGGTGGGGTGGTGGGCGTAGTCATCGATGACCAGCGCACCGTTGCACTCGCCGTACACCTCAAAGCGGCGGCCTGCGCCCTTGAAGTTCAGGGCAGCCTCGGCGCACTGCTCTGCGCTCAGGCCCACAAAGCGGCACACGGCGCACATGGCCAGTGCATTATAAATATTGTGGCGGCCGGGCACGGACAGACGGATGCGGGTGGTGTCGGTCGTATTCCACTCCTTCAGGTCGAACTCGAAGAAGCCGGGCTTATACTCGTTGACGTTGACAGCGCGGTAGTCGCCGTGGTTGTCGATGGCAAAGGTGCGCACCCGGCGGTCCAACGTGTACATCACGTCCATGGTGTTCTTATCGTCAGCGTTGGCAAAGATCATGAACTGAGTCATCAGGGCAAAGCGCTTGAAGGCGAACTTCAGCTCGCCCATGCTGCCGTAGTAATCCAGATGGTCGTTGTCGATGTTCAGCACCACGGACAGGTAGGGGGTCAGCTTCAGGAAGGTCTCGGCGAACTCGCAGGCCTCGATAACGATATCATCGCCCTTGCCGGCCTTGCCGTAGCCGTTGATGAGGGGCAGCTTGCCGCCGATGACGGCAGAGGGGTCGCGGCCTGCCAGTTCCAGCGCAGTGGTGATCATGGAGGTGGTGGTGGTCTTGCCGTGGGTGCCGGACACGCAGATGCTCTGCTTGTACAGGCGGCTCACATAGCCCAGCAGCACACTGCGCTCCACGGTGGGGATGCCGTAGGAGGCGGCTGCGTTCAGTTCCACGTTATCCTTGGAGATAGCGGCAGAGTACACCACCATATCCGCGCCGACAACGTTATCCGCATTGTGGCCAAGGCTGACCTTCACGCCCATCTCCCGCTCGTAGCGGATGATGCTGCCGTCCAGCACATCGCTGCCGGACAGCTCGTAGCCCTTGGCGGCCAAGATCTGGATCAGCGGATACATTCCGCTGCCGCCGCAGCCGATAAAATGGATCTTCTTTACATGGTCCAGCAGATGCTGGCTATAATCCGAGTACATGAACATAGTAAGGCTCTCCTCCAAATATTAACGGCTGCAGCGCAGACCGATTCCTTCCAAACATAGGGACACACTCTTATTATATAATTTTTGCAGCATAAAATAAACAGGTAAGGCCGAATTTTCGGAAAGAACCATAATTTTTTTGTGAATTTTGTGATATGTGTACAACAAAATCCCGGCAGTATTACTTTGCCCGCCGCCGCAGGATCTCGTCCAGAATGGCATCAGCCACGTCCGCCTTGCTCATCAAAGGCAGCTCCCGTGTGCCGTCCGGGGTGATGAAGGTGACCACGTTGGTATCCACTCCAAAGCCTGCACCGGCCACCTTGAGGTTGTTGGCCACCACCATGTCCAGATTTTTCTTGGCAAGCTTCGCGGAAGAGTTTTCCACAAGATCCCGGGTCTCCATGGAAAAGCCGCACAGGAACTGGTGGGTCTTGCGGGGGCCGATGGTGCCAAGGATATCCTCGGTGCGCTCCACGGGGATAGAGAGGTCGCCCTCCTTCTTTTTGATCTTGTCGTTGGCCACGGTAGCGGGGCGGTAGTCCGCCACGGCGGCGGCCATGATGAGCACATCGGTGGTGTCAAAGCGGTCAGTCACCGCCTCGTACATCTGCCGGGCGGTGGTCACCGGCACATCGGTGGTAAACTTGACCGGCGGCAGCGCGGTCTGTCCGTGGATCAGGGTCACTTCGGCGCCCCGCATGGCGGCGGCGCGGGCAAGGGCGTAGCCCATTTTGCCGGTGGAGTGGTTGGTCAGGTAGCGCACCGGGTCCAGTGCCTCCTGCGTGGGGCCGGCGGTCACCGCGACGCGCACCCCGGCCAGATCCTTCGGGCGGGCGATGGTGTGCAGGATGTGCTCCAGCAGTACCTCCTCCTTGGGCAGGCGTCCGCTGCCCACATCCTTGCAGGCCAGCACGCCGCTTTCGGAGGGGATGACGGTAAAGCCGTACCGCTCCAGCGTGGCAAGGTTATCCTGCGTGATGGGGTTTTCCAGCATGCCGGTGTTCATGGCGGGAGCCACCAGCTTCGGGCACTTGGCAGCCAGCACCACGGTGGTAAGCATATCGTCCGCAATGCCGTGCGCCATTTTGGCAATCACGTTGGCGGTGGCGGGGGCGACTAAAATCACATCCGCTTTTTTTGCCAGCGAGATGTGGGTGACCTCAAACTTGAAATCCCGGTCAAAGGTGTCCACCATGCACTTGTGGCCGGTCAGGGTCTCAAAGGTGAGAGGGGTAATGAACTGGGTGGCGTTTTTGGTCATGATGACCTCCACATCCGCACCCAGCTTGCGCAGTGCACTGGCCACGTTGGCCATCTTATAGGCGGCAATGCCGCCGCTCACGCCCAGCAGGACGCACTTGCCGTTCAGATCCATGGTTCGTTTACCTCCCGGAAAAACAGTTCTTTTCCACATATCTTACCTTAGTATAATGCAAAACTTCCACCAGCACAACAAAATCTTTGCCGGGAACTTGTATCCGGCGCAAAAATGCGGTAAAATACGCTTGACAAAGAGCAAACCGGTTCTTTTCTTTTATTTTGAAAAGGAAAACAGAATTATGATCTTAGCCATTGATATAGGCAACACCACCGTCGCCCTTGGGGGCATCCGGGACGGACGTGTATGCTTTGTGGCGCGCATGGACACGGTGCGCACCCGCACGGCTGCGGAATATCGTGCCGAAATGGATAAAATTTTTGCGCACCGCCGCCACCCGGAGCGCCCCATGCGCTTTGAAGGGGCGGTGCTTACCAGCGTAGTGCCCCAGATCACCGGGGCACTGGCCGAGTGCGCCCGCCACTACACCGGCAAAAAGCCGGTCATCGTTTCGCCGGACATCCGCACCGGGCTGACCATGGGGGTGGACGAGCCCCGCGCCGTGGGCAAGGACCGGCTGGTGGATGCCGCCTATGCGGCGGCAAACTTTCCGCTGCCGGTCATCACAGTAGACCTTGGCACCGCCACCACCTTTAATGTGGTGGACAAGGATCGGGTGTTCCGGGGCGGCGTGATCTGCCCCGGCCTTTCCACCGGGCTGCGCGCACTGGGTGAGCGCTGTGCCCAGCTGCCGCAGGTGCATCTGGGCTCCCCGAAAAAAGCCATCGGCACCAATACCGAAAGCTGTATGCTGTCCGGCTCGGTGCTGGGCACCGCCGTGCTCATTGACGGCATGGTGCAGCGCATTGAAGAGGAATTGGGCAGCCCGGCTACGCTGGTGGTCACCGGCGGTCTGGCAAAGTACGTCACCCCGCTGTGCCGCCACCCCCTGACCTATGACCCGGAGTTGCTGATGAAGGGGCTGGCACTGCTGTACCAGCTGAACGCCCCGCAGGAGCACGGCCGCAGCCATGGCGGCGGCAGACACTACGGTCAACAGGGACGCCCCCGGGCAAAGCACCCGCACCCCAACCGCCGCACCCGCCGCGAGCCGGAGGCGCTGGTAGGCTGAGGGAACAAGAGGATAAGGGAGAGCATTATGAAACTGGGCATTCTTGGCACGGGTAAGATCGTGCAGGAATTTTTGCCATGGCTTGTGGAGCACACGCCGTTTACTGTGCAGGCGGTGTGCAGCACCCCGCGCTCGGCGGCAAAGGCCGCAGAGCTGTGTGCACAATATCAGATCCCGCAGCACACCACCAATTACTTTGAACTGCTGCAATGGGTGGACGCGGTCTACATCGCCGTGCCCAACTTACAGCATGCCCGCTACGCCCGGGTGGCGCTGGAGGCGGGCAAGCAGGTCATTGTGGAAAAGCCCATGGCGGTGACCGCCGCCGAGACCGAGGAACTGGCTGCGCTGGCACAGCGCAAGCGGCTGTTCCTCTTTGAGGCGATGACCACCCAGTACCAGCCCAACTACGCCAAACTCCGGGAGCTGCTGCCCCGGGTGGGCACGGTACGCATGGTACAGTGCAGCTTCAGCCAGTATTCCAGCCGGTATGACGCCTTTTGCGCCGGGCAGACCCCGCCGGTGTTCGACCCGCTGTGCGCGGGCGGCGCACTGATGGATTTGGGCGTGTACAACGTCAGCTACATCGTGGGTCTGTTCGGTGAGCCCAACAAGGCGGTGTATGCCGCCAACATGGAGCGCAATATCGACACCAGCGGTGTGCTGATGATGGATTACAGCGGCTTCAAGGCGGTAAGCCTTGCCGCCAAGGACTGCGCAGCCCCTGCCCGCTGCATCATTCAGGGCACGAAGGGCTACATCCTGCAAAAATCCACCCCGAACTACTGCGGCGGTGTGACCTTCCATCCCAACGAGGGCAAGGAGGAGCACTACAACCTGAACGGAGATCGTCCCCGGCAGGCGGCAGAGTTCGAGGCCTTTTACCGCGCCATGACCGCCGGAGACCAGGAGCTGTGCGCCCGCATGCTGGATACCAGCATCGCGGTGAGCCGGGTGCTCACGGTGGCGCGCCGCAGCGCTGGGGTACGCTTCCCCGGCGACAGATTTTAACGCATTTTTCTCTGGAACACGCCCTGACACAATAACGCGCTTCCAAGAGATTTGAATATTCACCTAAAACCCGCAAAGAGCGGGCAGGTTTGCGCCGTATCCGACAAAAAGGGCGGAACGGCAGCAGGAGGAAAACTGAATTATGAAGAATACCAATACGAAGACTCTGACTCGTGTGGCCCTGCTGGTGGCCATTGAACTGGTGATGAAGCTTGTCGGTCTGGGCAGTGTGCCCGTGGGCCCGCTGTACATGAGCTTCCTCACCCTGCCCATCGCCGTGGGCGCCATCACCATGGGCCCCGCCGTGGGTGCCCTGCTGGGCGGCGTGTTCGGCGCTGTGAGCTTCTACGATGCCATCACCGGCGCATCTGCCATGACCGGTGCACTGTTTCAGGTCAGCCCGCTGAACACCTTTATCCTGTGCGTAGGTATGCGTGTGCTCATGGGTCTGTGCTGCGGCCTGATCTTCAAGGGCCTGCAAAAGCTGGATAAGTCCCGCACCTGGAGCTACATCCTCAGCGCCATGACCGCACCCGCCCTGAACACCCTGTTCTTCATGGGCTACATCGTGCTGGCTTTCTACGGCTGCGACTATGTGCAGAATCTGGTGTCCGTCAAGGGCGCTGCCAACCCCTTCATGTTCGTAGTGCTGCTGGTTGGCGTGCAGGGCGTAGCCGAATTTCTGGTGTCCGGCATTCTGGGCGGCATCGTCGCCCGCGCCGTGGCAAAGTTCCTGAAGTAAGCCCGGCTGCGCACCATGTCAGGGCGGCGCATCCGTGTTTAGAATAGAAAAATGAATGCTCCTCCGGCAACTGCCGGAGGAGTTTTTTGTTGGGAACGGCTCCAATATCCTTCCTGTGAAAATGCAATGCCGGAGCGTCTGAGGACGCTCCGGCATTGCTCTATTCACAAAAATATCGTCCCGCCTACTCTGTGGCCTTTACTTCTTCTCCCGCAGCTGCTCCAGATAGCCATCGGCCTTGATGGCCTCCAGGGTGAAGGAGTTATTCTTCCACCAGTTCACAAGGGCGGCGGTCACGGTCAGGCCGGTGGTCACCAGCTGCTCCACGGTGGCACTCTCGATGGGCAGCATGGGCTTGCCGCAGGCGCTCAGCACCTGATTGGTCAGTGCCAGCGCCAGCGCAGCCGTGCGTGCCAGGGTGGCGGCAGAAATTTTGCAATGGGTATCGTTCATAGGTTCAGTTCCTCTCTTTCTCCAAATCTGCGATGCGGTGGTTGGCCACCTTCATCTGTTCTTCTAAAATGGGTACGCGGCGGGCAAAGTTGTTATGCTCCCGCACCTCCCGGGTCAGTTCTTCCAGCTTGGTGTCGGTCACCGCCTGGCTTTTTCCGTTGGCGATCAGCACGCCGATCAGGGTCACCGCGCCTGCAATGATGGCTGAGATGATGCCTGTCATCGCGCTCACCCCCTCCACCGGGCTTTGTCTGCCCGGGTATCCACGTGCACCCAGCCGGCGGCGCGGCCCGCCTTGACGGGGTAGCGTCCCACGCCGCCCCGGTCCGGCATCAGGCTTTCGGCGTAGGCGGCCACGTCCTCCACGCTCACGTCCTGCACCCGGATATCCGCTGCCCGGCCATACAGGTGCTGGCTGAACTTTGCCCCGCCTGCCTTGGCGTTGTGTGCCGGGGTGCGGTAGGCGCTGGTGATCGTCACCGGTTTTCCGAAGTGCTCCCGGATACGCTCCAGCAGTTCTGCCAACGCCGTGTCGATGAAGACAGGGTCGCTGCCGTCCTTGCAGCGGAACTCCCGCACACAGAAGTGCGGCGAGAGGGCGGTGCTGCCGTCCCGGGCAAGAGAATACGCTTGCAATGCCATCGTGCGCCCCCTTACAGCCGTTTCAGCAGCGCTGCGATGGGCTCTGCATAAAACCGCTCGTAGCCCGCTGCGTTGGGGTGGGTGCCGTCGCTGGTGTACTTATCGCCCAGTTCGCTGACGCCGTGTTTTCCCATAGGCGGGGTGGTCTCCGCAATGTCAACGTAGGGCACGCCCCATTTTTTCAGCGCCGCAAGGATGGCAGGCTTATAGGTCTTGTACCAGTTTTCGCTGCCTGCAAACATCCCGCCGTGCGGGAATACATAGGCCACGCGCTTGTCGCTGTGATTCGTTGCCAGATCGTCCAGCATCTTCTCCAGTGCGCCGGTCATGGTCGTTTCATCGTAGGCAGCGGCAAAGCCATCGGTCAGGGTACCCACAGGGGCGTTGTTCCAGGCATCATTCACGCCGCCCTCCAACAGGATGTAGTCTGCCTTTGCAAGCGCTGTGGAGTTTGTCACCACCGTGCTGATGCAGCCACGGGTGCCGCCGTATACCTTATCGGTAATATTCGGGGTCAGCGTTGCGCCGTCCACTGCTTCATTGGTCAGGGTCATGCCGTACTTGTCTGCAATACATTTGCCGTAGCCGCCTGCGCTGCTCTTGCCGTAAGCGATGCTGTCGCCTGCAACGTACAGCGTTTTTCCCGCCAGCGGGCTGATGATCTGACCATTGATGTCAAACACTTCCATTTTACCACCCCTTCTCGATGTAATCGTTCACCTTGTCGTCACTCAGCAGGCCTTTATACACTCTGCACTGATACAGCGTACCCAACCAGAACTGCTGCTTTTTGCTGCCGTCCGCGCTCTGCGCCGCACCGATCAGGAAGGTCTGGGGCACATCTATGATTGTGCCGTTTGTGGTTTTCCACTCGGTCAGCGGGCAGTAGGTACTGCCGCCGCGATATTTTCTGCCGTCGATCTGCACCGCATACCGCGTACGAGTCTTGAAGTGTTCGATGCTGTCCGACAGGGTCACGCCGCCGTAGTTGTAGTAGGCAAACTCGGTCTTATTGTTCAGCGGGCTGCTGGTGGAGTTGAAGCCGGGCAGATTGCCGGTATCACCGGTCTCGGTCAGGCAGTGCAGGAAGGCAGGCCAGGTGTTGGCATTAAAGTCGTCCCCCGCTTTCGCATCCACTAGGATCGTGTATTGCGGCGTCTCGGTGGAGGCGTGCTCCAGCAGCTTCAGGCCGGTGTCCAGTCCCTGGGTCAGCACGGTCTCGCCGGGCAGACTGTAGATCAGCTGTGCTGTCTCCACTACTTCCACCGTTACCGCGCAGCTTGCACTCTTACCGCCTGCTGTGGCAGTCACGGTGCAGTTACCTGCTTTGATGCCTGTCACCACGCCGTTTGCCACAGTGGCAAAGCCGGTAGGCAGAACGCTCCACACCACCGCCCTGTCGGTTGCGTTCGCGGGCAGCACTGTGGCCGTCAGGGTCTTGCTCTCGCTCTCGTTCAGGGTCATGGTCACGGCGCTCAGGCTCACGCTCTGCACCGGAACTTCCTGTGCACTGCCGCCCCACTCTGCACGCAGAGCATTCAGGGTGGGCTGCATCGTGTTGGTCTTATAGGCTGCATTTTCAAACAGGTTCAGCAGCAGCGCCTTTGCGTTGGCGGTAAAGCCCTCGCCCGGGTCACCTTTTGCACCCGCCGGGCCGGGGTCGCCCTTTTCTCCCTTGTCGCCTTTTTCGCCCTGCGTTCCGGCAGCATTGGCAATGCCTGCTTCCATGTGGTTCAGCTGGGCAGCCGTCAGGGTCTGGCCGTCCACAAAATTCTGTTTTACGTAGCTCATTTGTTCCTCCCTAAGATCATTTTTCCAAGGATCGCCTGCCCCAGCACGGCAAAAACGTTCTCCTTCGGCGGCTGCGGGGCGCTCCACAGCGCTTCCAGACGGGCATAGGCCGTCATGGCTGCGTCATTGCCCGCCGCCAGAAGCCGCAGCACTGCCAGCAGCGCCTGTTTTTCCTCTGCGGAAATGCCGCCCGCGCCCAGCAGCCTTACCAGCGCCTCCCATGCAGAGGTAGCCGGTGCGGGCAGTGCACCCTCTGCCGTGCCGCTGTTGGCACACACTTTGCACCGCACATCGGCGCTGGTCACGGTGCGGCTGCCGTCCGACCCCTCAAAGGTGATGCAGCCCGCACCGGGCACGGCCGTCACCGCCGCCGGAACCTCCAGAACGCCGTTTTCCACAAGCTGGGCTGCACTTGCACCGGGGGTGTGCCAATGGGCGCACACGGTCAGTCCCTTCCACTCGCCCCGCTGCTCGATACGCAGCCGGTAGTTGCCCCGGTTGCCCGCATACCCCAGCAGCAGCTGCCCGCCGGGCACGGCTGCCGCACCGTTTTTGTCCAGCCGGATGGTCATCTCGTTCATGCCGCACCACCCTTACACATACTGGTAGCCCTCTACGTTGAAGGGATACTCAAAGCTGAGACTCGTGTCCGTTCTCACAACGCCTATGCTCAGCACGCCGCTGTCTGCAAAGTTCATCCGCACAGGCGCTGCGCCGCTGCACTTGACGCCGTTGCTCAGATCAGAGCTCGTGCCGCCCACCATGGCCACCGCTGTGCCGCCCCGCACGATGCGGGTGCTGCCGTAGTCCGCAGCAGCGGCGACCGGGTTTGCGTCGTTTTCTGCCGTGGGTGCCACCATCCGCACCACAATGTAATTCACCGTGCCCGGCACGGTCAGGCTCGTGGCAGATTTGCCCGCAACGCCTGCGCCGGTGTAGACCAGTTTTCCATCCATATTCATCATCCTTTCCAGTCGTTCCAGTTTTTCTGTCAGGCTAAAGCCCAGTACCGCGTTCAGGTTTTCTCTGGTCACCTCCAATGTTCCGTCTGCGCCCACAGTCACTCCCCGCCCGGCCTTTACGCCGCCCAGCACGGCGGCGGTGGCACACGGCAGCGTGTAGGCCGTGCCGAATTTCCGGTCAGCTTCGGCCTTGGAGTAGAACCGGTCATCTGCGCCCAGCTGCAGCAGCGCTGCCGCCTTTTCCTGCGCCGACCAGCCTGCTGCTCCGGCGGCACTGGTCAGCGCCTTTTTTACGCCGTAGGGCAGCAGCGCCGGGGTCAGGGGCGCATAGGCCTCGGTCATACGGTCCAGCTGCGCCGCCGTGGCGGGCACGGTGGTCAGGGTGGCATCTGCCCGCACCGCAACGCCGTACTGCCCGTCTGCCCGCACCGCGCCGGGCGTTGCCGCCGTAGGCACGGTCTCGCTGCGCACATAGGGGCGCAGGTCCGGCAGCGGGGTGGTATCGGTCTGCACCGCGCCGGTGGCGGCATCCACGCTGAGAATGCGCACCATCTCGCCAGGCAAAGGCTGCACCGGGAGCGGCACCGCCCCCACATCTTGTGCGTTCAGCTGCACCGCGCCGCCCTTGCTGTTCACGCTCAGCACCTGCCCACCGGTGGGTGCATAGCTTTCTGCCCGCAGTGCGGCAGCCTCCGCCCGCTTTGCGCTGGCCTCGGCATCGGTACGGTCGGCCAGAATTTTGTCCGCAGTCTTTTGCGCCAGTGCCGCCTGCATGGCGGTATCTGCCGCACCGTTCTCGGCACGGCGGGCGCTTTCCGCTGCGGCGTGTGCGCTTTCCAGCACGCGCGCCACAAACTGCTCGTACACCGAGGGCGGCAGCTCCTCACTGCCGCCGTCCGTAGGCAGGGTGGCGTACGCATCGTAGCTGCCGGGGCGGGTGTAGGCGGTGTAACCGCCGCTGCCTATGGCGGCCAGCATCCACTGTCCCCGCACGCTGCCGGTCAGGCGGCGGTCCACCGTCACACTGTCGTCGGCGTCCAGCGGAATGGCGGCCAGCTGCACCCCATCGCTGCGGCGCAGATACAGCGCCAAGGTGCACCCCGCCCACGCTGCGGGCAGGATGAACTGCAGCCGGTCCACCCCCTCGGCGTTCTGTGCGCCAAGGTGCAGCCGGTGCGGCCGGGGCACAAATTCGGTGCCGCCGCACTGCTGCTCAAGGATTTCGATCTCCATGCAAAACCTCCTTTTCTGTTTGCTGTCCCGATTGTACCGCCGGGGGCGCAAAACTATCCAGTGTGTACTAAAAATGTGAAATTTTCTGTTCTTCGGCATTTTGCTAAACGGGGTTTTGGCACCGGAAATGCGAGCTTTTTCCCCCTGCCGGGACCGGGTAATTCCCCTGCAGGTTTTCCATGCAAAACCCGCGATGTGGGGCAGCTTGTTTTGGGCGCAGCGGCCGCTGCTGCGGCCTTATTCGCAGAGAAAAGAGCCGGTGCAAATGTTAAAAATTCATGAACGAATTGCCCCCAGAAAAAAGGAAAAAATCAGAAGGAAACCACCTAAAAACCAAAATATCAAAAGAAACACTGTGAAAATTGCACAAAAAATAATGTTATAAATCTAACAAAGTGCAAGGCGCAAATTTGACAGATGCTTTACGGTCTGGTAAAATAACGTTTGCGCAACGAACGTTGCAGCGTTTAAATTCTATCTGGATGAAGTAAAAAGCCGTCCTGCGTACGGCACGGCATGGGCAGATGCGGCCTGTGCCGGGGCAGTTTTGTGGTCTGCCCGAAGCGGATTCCAACCTGTAATACGGTGCTCATTCTTTTTACCCGAAGAGAGCATCGTATTTGACTGTGAGACGCTTATACTCAGAGCAGCCACAGTCCGGGCGGCCGGGGTGCTGATGCAATCCAGACCCGCGGCCGCGCCAAATACGACAAAGAGAGGAGTTGTCTCGTATCGCTTCCGTTAAATTGAAGAAAGCAGTTACTGCCGCAAAGCAGGCAGTATCTCCCCGTGTGCTGGCATTTTGTGTCATGGTGGTATGCCTTGTGGCTACCCTTGGCGTCACCGCTGCAAATCTGCGGCTGACCTACGTCACCGACTCCAATGGTGCACGGCAGGTCCTTCTGACCGATGCCGATGCTTCCCCCGCACAGGTCATGCACCTTTCCGGCATCCGCTCTGAAGAGGGCGATGAGGTCTACTACACCGCGTTCAGCGGCAATCTTGCCTCCCTGAACATCGAGCGCGCATTCTCCGTCAGCATCACCGCCGACGGGCAGGAATACCCTGTAAAGCTGGTGTTCGGCACCGTAGCCGATGCACTGGAGCGCGCCGGTATCACCCTTGAAGGGGACGACTACACCGAGCCGGCGCTGGATCACGTTGTGACCGCCGGCAGCAAGATCGTGGTCCACCGCGTGGACTACGAAGAGCGTGTGGAAACTCAGGCCATCCCCTACGACACCCAGTATGTCTACACCAGCCTGTACTTCCGCAACACCGGCCGCACCACCACCCTGCAGCACGGTGCAGCCGGTCAGCAGACCGTGACCACCCGCGACCGCTATGTAGACGGCGAGTTGGAGAACAGCACCGTTGTGGATACCACCACCACCGTGGAACCCACCGACCACGTTATCAAGACCTACGGCGCAGGCGCGCCAGTGTCCCCCCTGACCGGCGCGGACGGCACCACCAACGCCCCCACCTCTTATAGCAAGGTGCTCACCGGCAAGGCCACCGGCTACTATTCCCGCAGCGGCAAAGGCTCTTCCGGTCTGGGTCTGGGCTATGGCACCGTGGCTGTGGACCCGGACGTGATCCCCTACGGCACCAAGCTCTACATCACCTCCACTGACGGCAAGTTCGTCTACGGCTATGCCGTAGCCACCGACACCGGCATCGCCGTCCAGAAGGGGCAGATCCTTGTAGACCTGTTCTACGAGACCTACGCCGAAAGCGTCATCAACGGCGCCATTCAGGTCAACGTCTACGTTGTGGGCTGAGCTGTAAACAAAACACAATAACCACGCAAAGAGACCGCTGTACAAACTGTGCAGCGGTCTCTTTTGATGTTAATCAGAATACTATTTTTATTTCGGGGTCGGGGAAAGTCTGTGGGCTTTCCCCGACCCCTTTTCTGTTTTCGCAACGCTTTCGCTGAAACCGTTTGTCAAATGAGCAGTTTACACGATGTTGAGCTGCAAATTTTGGATGATATGCCCACAACATACAGAGAATGCCAGAAAATTTGTGTTAATTGTATTTGTTTTTCGGACAAAAAGTCTTGCAAAACTGGTCAAAACCTTTTAATATAAAAGAGTACAAAGCTGCGGAAGCCGCTTTCGGCTTCCGCACGGGGAGGAGCAGTCTATGAAACCGACCGAAGAAAAGATTCAGAGCAACACATCGGACCTGCCGGTGTACCTGTTCAAGCAGGGCAACAACTGCGAGGCTTACCGCTACTTCGGCGCACATCTGGAAACACGGGTCGGGGAGTCCGGCGTTGTGTTCCGCGTATGGGCACCGCACGCCGTAGCCATCAGTGTTGTGGGCGACTTCAACAGCTGGAAGCCCGGCAGCCATCCCATGCACAAGGTGGATGGCGATTCCGTGTGGGAATTGTTCATTCCCGGCATGAAGGAATACGATGTTTATAAATATTGCGTGACCACCCGTGCAGGCGACCTTGTCTACAAGGCCGATCCCTACGCCTTCCACGCCGAGACCCGGCCGTCCAACGGCAGCAAGGTCTACGATCTGTCCGGCTTTGCATGGCACGACGCCGCCTGGCAGGCCGCACAGAAAAAGGCGGACGTGATCAACGGCCCGATGAATATCTACGAGATGCACGCCGGCAGCTGGAAGATGAAGGAGGGCGGCAAGCCCTACAACTACTCCGAGCTGGCGGACGAGCTGATCCCGTACATCAAGGATATGGGCTACACCCATGTAGAGCTGCTGCCGGTGATGGAATATCCGTTTGACGGCAGCTGGGGCTATCAGGTCACCGGCTATTTTGCACCCACCAGCCGCTACGGCACCCCCAAGGACTTTATGGCCTTTGTGGATAAGATGCACGCCGCAGGCATCGGCGTCATCATGGACTGGGTGCCCGCCCACTTCCCCAAAGACCAGTTCGGCCTGTACAATTTTGACGGCGAGGCCTGCTACGAGGATCCCAACCCCAAGCGCGGCGAGCACAAGGAGTGGGGCACCATGGTGTTCGATTTCGGCCGCAACGAGGTGCAGAGCTTCCTCATTTCCAGCGCACTGTACTGGCTGGAGCAGTACCACATCGACGGTCTGCGCGTGGATGCCGTGGCCTCCATGCTGTATCTGGATTACAACCGTAAGCAGGGTGAATGGGAGCCCAATAAGGACGGCGGCAAGGAGAACCTTGAAGCCATCGCTTTCCTGCGCAAGCTGAACAACACCGTGCTGGGTCGTCACCCCCACAAGTACATGATCGCCGAGGAGTCCACCGCGTGGCCCATGGTCACAAAGCCCGCTTCGGACGGCGGTTTAGGCTTCAACTTCAAGTGGAACATGGGCTGGATGAACGATATGCTCAGCTACATGAAGACCGACCCGCTGTTCCGCTCCGGCAACCACAACAAGGTGACTTTCAGCTTCTTCTACGCTTTCAGTGAGAACTTTGTCCTGCCCATCAGCCACGATGAAGTGGTGCACGGCAAGGGCAGCCTGCTGAATAAGATGCCCGGCGAATATGACGACAAGTTTGCCAATCTGCGCACCTTCTTCGGCTACATGATGGCACACCCGGGCAAGAAGCTGCTGTTCATGGGACAGGAGTTCGGTCAGTTTGCCGAGTGGAACGAGGCAAAGCAGCTGGACTGGATGCTGCTGGATTACGACAAGCACGCCGAGCTGCAGAACTACGTCCGTACCCTGAACGCCTTCTATAAAGAGCACCCCGCCCTCTGGCAGATCGATTACAGCTGGGAGGGCTTCCAGTGGATCGTACCGGATGACTCGCAGCAGAGCGTCATCGCCTTCCTGCGCAAGGACGCCGCCGGTAAGCAGATCCTTGTCATCTGCAACTTCAACCCCGTCCTGCGCGAGGGCTACACCCTCGGCGCACCGGTGTCCGGCACCTATAAAGAGATCCTGAACAGCGACGATGCCGCTTTCGGCGGCTCCGGTACCGTGCACAACAAGCCGGTGCGTACCCACAAAAAGCCGCAGCACGGCTTTGAGCAGAGCATCACCGTTACCCTGCCGCCCATGAGCACTTTGTACTTTGAGGTGCCCACAAAGCGCACCCGCAAGGCAGCAGAGGACAGCGCGGACAAGCCGGCAAAAAAGACCGCCAAAAAGGCCACCGTCAAGGACGCCGACAAGCCGGTAAAAAAGACCCGCACCACCAAGGCCAAGGCCGCCAAAACGGCGGATGAAAAACCGGAAAAAGCAAAAAAGACCGCTGCCAAGTCCAAGGCAAAACCCGAGGCCGCAGCGGACAAGCCGGTAAAGAAAACCGCCGCCAAGGCAAAGACCGCGGCAAAAGCAAAGCCTGAGACCGAAGCAGAAACCAAACCCGCAAAGCGCACCCGCAAAGCAAAAGCACCCAAGGAATAAGGATGCCCACACGGATGCACGCACGAACATTCTGAACTGTTGACTATCATTTCCAAAAAGGAAATGCTAAAGGGGAGAATAAAGCTATGGCAAAAGAAATCGTGGCAATGATCCTTGCCGGTGGACGTGGCTCGCGCTTATACGCGCTGACACAAAAGACGGCAAAACCTGCGGTGTCCTTCGGCGGTAAGTACCGCATCGTGGACTTCCCGCTGTCCAACTGCGTCAACTCCGATATCGACACCGTTGGTATCGCAACGCAGTACCAGCCCCAGAAGCTGAACGAGTACATCGGTAACGGTCAGCCTTGGGATCTGGACCGTCTGCACGGCGGTGTGCACACCCTGCCTCCTTACGAGCAGGCAAACGGCACCGACTGGTACAAGGGCACTGCAAACGCCATCTATCAGAACATTGGCTTCATCGACAGCTATAATCCCGAGTACGTCATTATCCTGTCCGGCGACCAGATCTGCAAGCAGGACTACGCCGACTTCCTGCGCTTCCACAAGGAAAAGG
>ERZ773264.1769-NODE-1769-length-23790-cov-5.057426_pt1 | contig 23790 bp, 21 predicted proteins | sample MGYA00511910_ERZ773264 | MGnify/ENA primary metagenome ERZ773264 (study PRJEB29015, sample SAMEA2737739) | human gut metagenome | biome: human gut; feature: human-associated habitat; material: faeces | place: China | collected 2012 ...
TTCAGGGGCAATTGCGATTCCCAAGGCAAGCTGGGGATGTGCCCCAGCCTTGCCGCATTATACGCAAGTGGTTTCCCGAGAAGAGCACCTGTTTTTCAAAAAGCTGGCGGATACTGGCAAGATTGGCGGATCATTTGACATTTCTGTCGGTTTATGCTACAATAAAATGACCCCATATGTCGGAACGGCGTATGGGGCATTTTGCAAAAATAGAGGAGGCTCTTCACTTGACAGGAAAAACCCATCTTACGGTTGGAACTGCCGCAACCATTCTCATTACCCAGCCATCGGACTGGAAATCATTCTTACTCTGCATGGGGGCTGCTGCGGTCGGCTCTTGTGTCAGCGATATTGATGTTAGTACCTCCGGCAGCCATAAGGGCTTGCAGCGGATTTTGATTTTAATCGGGCTTGCAATTGTTGTAGTTTCTGTGCTGGACGGTATTTTTCACGCCGGCATCTGGACGATGATTCAACAGAAAAACGGACTGCTGCAAAGTCTGGCTGGGTTTGCGATGTTCATTGCCATCTGTGTGTATGGAGAACGCCAGCCACACCGTACTTTTACGCATTCTCTGGCAGGCGTTGCAACGCTGGGACTTGCTGTTTTTATCATGCTGCCGGAAGCTGTATGGTATTTTATTTGCGGTATGGGAACACATATTGTATTAGATTTGTTTAACTGCAAAAAAATTCAGCTGTTTTTTCCCTTTGAACGGGGCAAAATCTGCTTTTATCTCTGTAAAGCCGGCGGAAAAGTCAATCAATCGCTCTTCTGGGTGGGATTGGTGCTCTGGATTTTGGAAATCCTATGGATGGCGGCTACTTGGGTGATGGAACACGGCTGGCGGTAATGGCGGATAGATTCAAATGGCGTTTGTACATTAGAAAAAGGAGGAGATTCCCATGAATTGGATGACACAGCTTGCACAATATGTTCCGCAGACACCGCAGGAAGCCGCTGACAAGGCTGCTTTGCAGAATGATATACAGAAATATGGAACAGCTGTGCTGGAACGCAGTTCCCCCAGTGGCAGCCATATTTGCTGTTCGGGGATGATTTTAGACCCAACAATGACACAAGTGCTCTTGGTGTATCATAATATTTACCAGTCTTTTTCTTGGACAGGTGGTCATGCAGATGGAGAATCTGATTTTCTAGCGGTCGCCATTCGGGAGGCACAGGAAGAAACTGGTTTGCAGCAGGTACAGCCGCTTTGCAGTGCAATCTTGTCTATTGACCGCTTGCCTGTAAAGGCACACATTCGGCGTGGTGAGCCTGTCGCTGCTCATTTTCACGATTGCATTTCGTTTGGATTGCTGGCAGACCCAAAACAGCCACTGCGGATTCAGCCAGCGGAAAATAGTGCTGTCTGTTGGAAACCGATTGCAGAATTGCCAGAACTTTGTCAAGAACCGCATATGCTGCCCGTTTATGAAAAACTCATTGCACGGATGAAACAGGTACGGCAGGAACAGCAGGCGATTTTGCCGCAGATGGTTGCACCGCTGTTGGATTGGTATGCGATTCACAAAAGAGATTTGCCATGGCGGAAAGATCAGAACCCCTATCATGTCTGGATTTCAGAAATTATGCTGCAACAGACCCGTGTCGAGGCAGTCAAAGGCTATTATCAGCGATTCTTGACCGCTTTTCCAACCATACAGGCATTGGCAGAGGCTGACCCGGAACAGGTGCGGAAATGCTGGGAAGGGCTGGGCTATTATACTCGGGCGAAAAATTTGCAGCGTGCTGCACAGCAGATTTTAGAACAATATCACGGACAATTCCCGACCAAGCACGAAGAAGTTCTTTCCCTGGCTGGAATCGGGGCATATACAGCTGGGGCGATTTGTTCGATTTGTTACGAACAGCCAACGCCGGCGGTAGATGGAAACGTACTTCGAGTCGTGATGCGGTTGCAGGATGCATTTGATGAGATTGACCGACCGGATGTGAAACGTGCCGTTACGGAGGCGTTGAAAACCTGCTATCCAGCTGGAAAATGTGGAATGTTTACACAAGCCCTCATGGAATTGGGAGCATTGGTCTGTGTTCCGAATGGAGCACCGCACTGTCAGGAATGTCCAGTTGCAGCACTCTGCTGCAGCCGGAAACAGGAAACACAAGCTTTGTTGCCTGTTCGAAAGAAAAAAGCTGCCAGACGAAAAGAACAGCGAGTGGTCTGGATTTTGCAGTGTGGGGAACGGTATGCAGTCTGTCAGCGACCGGAAAGCGGACTGCTGGCAGGATTATGGGAGTTCCCGAATCAGCTGGGAACGATGACAGAAGCTGAAGCGATTGAGCAGGCGAAAAACTGGGGCTGTAAACCGATTTCGATTGAAAAAACCGCAGCCAAGAAACATATTTTCACGCACATTGAATGGCAGATGTTTGGCGTTTATCTGACTTGTGCCGCCATGCCAGAACGGTTTGTCTGGAAAACGGCAGCGGAATTGCAGGCGGAATTGACACTGCCCACTGCTTTTCGGCAGTTTTTACAGGAGGAGTTGCAATGATTTCGATTCGGGTTGCAGAGCAGGCAGACTTGCCGGCATTGCTACAAATCTATAACGAAGAAGTGCTGCACGGAACGGCAACCTTTGACCTGCATCCAAAGACACTTGCAGAGCGGCAGGTCTGGTTTGACCAGCACAATCAGGACAATCATCCGTTGCTGACTGCGGAACTGAATGGAACGATTGCCGGATATGCAAGCCTTTCTGCCTATGCGGAAAAAGAGGCATATTGTTCCGCAGTAGAACTTTCTGTCTATGTCGCAAAATTTGCCCAGAGAAAAGGCGTTGCCAGTGCCTTGATGGAGGAGATTTTAGCGATGGCTCGGATAGATGTCCGCACGCATGCGATAGTTTCTATCATTACAGGCGGAAATGCAGCCAGTGAACGGCTGCATGAAAAGTTTGGATTTCAGCGTTGCGGAATGTTGAAAGAGATGGGGAAAAAATTCGGACGGTATTTAGATGTGGTGTATTATCAGTTGTTAGTATAAGACGATAAAATAAAAAATAGGAGGACGATTTTGATGAGAGCGGTAATCACTGGTGCAACATCCGGCATTGGAAAAGCAATGGCATGTCAGTTGGCACAGGAAGGCTGGAGTCTGGTTCTGACTGGTAGAAATCAAACGGTTCTGGAGCAGCTGCAAAAGAATCTGCCGACAGCAGTCGAGATTTTGCCGTTAGATTTGGCAGAGGAGGAAGCCCCCTATCAGCTGTTTGATTTCTGCAAGAAGAAACGGGTGGATTTGCTGGTAAACAATGCCGGATTTGGAATTTTCGGGCGATTTACAGAAACCAATTTGCAGGAAGAAATGGATTTGTTGGCGGTCAATGTGCGAGCTTTGCACATCCTGACGAAACTCTTTTTAAAGAAGTTTCAGGCTCAGAAACACGGTCGGATTTTGAATGTTGCTTCGAGTGCTGGATTTTTGACAGGGCCGTTGCTGTCCTCTTATTATGCCTCGAAAAATTATGTCGTGCGGTTGTCTTTGGCGATTGCAGAGGAACTCCGCCGGCAGCATAGTCCGGTTACGATGAGTATTCTTTGCCCTGGGCCAGTCGATACCAATTTCAATGCTCGTGCAGGGGTTTCGTTCAGTGTGCCGCCGATGAGTAGCCAGCAGGTTGCAGCGTATGCACTGGAAAAGACGATGGAAGGAAAATTGCTGATCGTTCCGGGCGTTGGAATGAAACTGGCACTGTTTGGGGCAAGATTTGTGCCGCATGCATGGCTTTCTGCGATCACCTATGAAGTGCAGAAGAAAAAGTTACAATAAAGTTGCAGAGAAAAATAAACGCCAGCCGTCCGGAAGATTGCTCCGGATGACTGGCGTTCTTTGATTTTTTGATAAACTGAAATTTATCGAATGATTCTCTTTGACAAAAAATACTTGCATAATTTAGGATTTTTATCTTCTCGAATGAATTCAACGATATATCCAAGTTTCTTATAGAATTCCGGTGCTTGAAATCCAAATGTCGTGAGTGTAATTTTATCATATCCTGCATTTTGAAATGTTTCCTCAACTGCTGAAACAAGTTTACTTCCATATCCACATTTTCTGTGAGCTTTATGTATAATCAAATCACCTATATGCACCTCATTATAATATGCACGACCTGTAATAACACCCACTATCTCACCATCATCGCTTTCCGCAATAAAACAGAATTCATTATAATTCAAATCAACATTATTCTGTTCAGCATAGGATAAGAATTCTCCATTGATAAAGTTGCCTATTCTGTTATCTTCTTCAATCATACGTTTTATATTCATCTTTAACAACCTCGTCTCTAAATTAAATATCATAATTCGTCACACAAATTCCGATTTGTCGAATACATCTATTTTTTCATCTGAGAAAATTCATCTGAATGGCTGGTTCTTTGTTGTGCAGTAAACTGGAATTTGTCTATTCTTCCTCTTCGTTAAGATCTAGTTCATTACATATTTGTTCTGCCTCAATATCTTCGGTAGTGCCTTTCCATGTAATAATATCTCTATAAGCTTCTTTTATTCCATTTTTGACAGCCCACTTAACTATAAAATATAATGCAAGTAAAACGATTAGTGCTGTGCCAAAACTAATTCCTAATTCTTCAAACATTTCATATTCTCCTCTTAAATTCCGATTTGTTGAACGCATCTGTTTTTTCATCCGAGAAAATTTATCTGGATGTTGGTTCTTTGTCATGGGGTAAAGTGGAATTTCAATTTTCTATCTTTGATAAAGAATCTCCAAATCGCCATCGACAAATCCAGCTGCAATTGCTTCGTATTTTTTTAATGTTTCTGCATACTCTCCATTTGAAATATATTGTCTGATCATTTTGCAAGAAACATCCAGAATTTCTTCCCATTCGGCATGTTGTTTCCAGGAAAATCTATTTTCTCCAGAGCAAAATGTTTCTTCACAGCACCAATCTTCCTCTTCTTCATCAAAACAGGATGCACCAATCAGTTGTATCGACCAACAGAAATCAGCTTCTTCATAAAGATTAAAATTAAGAGCTACTCCAGGTATGGGCATATTTTCTTCCAATACACCATTCAGCCACTTTTCAAAAGCTTTATACATCGTTTCTCCTTTGTAATTCGTAAAATCGCCATTTAATTATCGGATGATGTCTTCGTTAATACACCATCAACCAACTGATAAACTCTATCTTTATTGATGGCCATCTTCTTCTCTATTTCCGTTTCTAAATCAATATCAAGAATTTCGGATAATCCCATAAGATAAATCGCAATATCAGCAAGTTCTTCTTCGACGGTTGTTTTATTTTTACGCCATGCTTCATATGCTTCTGCAACTTCACCATAGAGTAAACAAAATTTTTCGTTAACATCTGTAACATTAAAGCCCTTATTCAGCTTGTTTTGATATATCTCTTTTTACATTTCGTTTATTTTCATTTTTTGTATCTCCTTCAGATTTGGATTTATGGAATGCAGGGATTCTCTTCATTTGAAAAGTCATTTCTGAACCGTTATCTTTTTCAACAATTTAATGATAAGGATAAAAATGCTCGTGTTTCGATTCAAATTCTTTCAGATTCGCAATTTTGTGATTCTCATCAAATTCAGCGATGGTAACACCGTCAAATTGCGAGGATTCCTGATCATAAACACATGCAAAATACCACTCTACAATCGCTTTATGCTCAACGCACATGATTTGTTTAATATCCCACTGGATGACTTTTCCACGCTGATTCCAATCTTGAAACCATTGAATGATTTCCTTTAATCCGTGGTATTCTGCCCCATAGCATTCACAATACACAATATTTTCTGCAAATATATCAGAAAGCTCATTTGCATCGTTATTTAACCAGCAATCAAAATACTTTTTTATGATTTGTTCCATTTTCATAGTCGCTCCTCAAACTTTCATTTCAGAAACTTTCAAAATATCACTTAAAAAAATACCACCGTAATTCTATTAAAATTACGGTGGACTTTTGGCGGAGACGGTGGGATTCGAACCCACGTGCCCTTGCGGACAACCTGATTTCGAGTCAAGCTCGTTACGACCACTTCGATACGTCTCCATACTATTAGAATAGCGTCTAGAAAAGAACGCATACTACTTTTATAGTATACCATGCCGTTTGCAGAAAAGCAAGTCCTCTTTGAGAATTTTGTGAAAATCACTGAATCTATGCAGAAATAAAGCTGGTTGATTGTGAAAAATGCTTTTTTTCTGTCGTTTGATTGACAGCATTTCAAAAAAGTACTAAAATAATAGTAAAATTCGACTATGATTCTTTTCCATCTGGAGGCTTTTTATGAAAACATCCTTAAAAACAACGATTCAAACATTTTGCCATGACCTTTCTGCAAAAACTCGGATTACCGTTCTATGCTGTGGGTGCTTTTTGGTATTGACAGGATTCTTGCTGGTATTTTTAATGCTCTGTCCGGTGAAGAAAGAAAATCTTTCCAACCATGCCAACGAAAACCTGATGTCTGCCATTACAACCAGTGCTCCAACCGCAACCACAACGGCAGAGGAAACAACAACATTCAAGCGGACACGGAAAACAACTGATAAGAAACGTGCTCGTTCCACCACACAGACCACTGTGAAAACAGAACTGATAGAAACCGAAGAACCGCTGATGACAGAAGAGAACAGTTCAGACGACCTCTATAGCAATGATTACAATAATAATTATAATTACAACTATGGTTACGATAACAGCTATAACAACGGCTATGATAACAGTTATAATAATGGTTATGACAACGGTTATAATAATGGCAATGGTTATTACGAGCCGGCAACCGATGCACCGAATTATGACCCGGTTCCAGACCCAGAACCAATTCCAAGCGAGGGCGATGCAGGCGGATCGGATCTTGGATTCTAAAAAAATAATTTTTTTCAAGTTTCACTTGACAAACTGCAAAAAAACCGTTATAATAAAATCTGTAAAAGGGAGTAGCTGACAAGAATTTGTTTCTTGTTTATGCGGCGTCAATACGATTGCAGATTTCTGCGATCCGCTTCATAAGTTCAAAGCTATGCCTCGCAAGAATGGCATATGTGGAAAATGGCAAGACTTTTACTGAATAAATGGCAGCCTTAATGGGTGAAGTGTCGATTTATTCAGTAAGAGCCTTGCCTTTTTTGCTGCCAAAAAAAGAAGAAAGGAAGTTTTCCCATGGCAAACAAATCCCCCTATCAACAACCCCTGAACGACCTGTATGCAGTGTACCACTCCAGCCGAGAGGGTTTGAGTACCGCACAGGCAAACCAAAACCGGGAACAGTTCGGTAAAAATCAGCTGGCACAGAAAAAGAAGAAGCCAGTCTGGATGATTTTTCTCGAACAGTTCAAGGATTTTCTGGTTATTATCCTGATTATTGCTGCTATTATCTCTGCAATTACCGGAGAACTGGAAAGCACCATTGTCATTCTGGTTGTCATCACCATGAATGCGATTTTGGGCACCGTGCAGACGGTCAAAGCGGAAAAATCGCTGGACAATTTGAAATCGCTATCTGCTCCGCATGCAAAAGTTCTGCGAGATGGCACAACGGTTTTGCTCCCAGCAGCAGAATTGGTCGTTGGTGATGTCATTTTGCTGGAGGCTGGCGACCAAGTTCCGGCAGATGCTCGTATTTTAGAGGCTGCATCGTTGCAGACCAATGAAAGTGCACTGACAGGTGAAAGTACCAACGTAGAAAAAGAATGCTGTGAGATTCCGCAGGAAGTTCCGTTGGGCGACCGGAAGAATATGGTTTATTCCGGTGGTTTTGTCACCTATGGACGGGGTGTCTGTCTGGTCACGAATGTGGGCATGGAAACGGAAGTCGGAAAGATTGCAGCATTGATGCAGAACGCTTCGGAACGCAGAACGCCTTTACAGCGGACACTTGACCAGTTCGGCCAGAAACTGTCAATTGCGATTCTGATTATTAGTGCGATTGTCTTTCTGTTGGAATTGTTCCGTGTCGATGTTCTGAACTTCGATAGCATTATGAATGCTCTGATGTTTGCGATTGCTCTGGCAGTTGCAGCCATTCCGGAAGCCCTCAGTTCTATTGTTACCATTGTGCTTTCGTTCGGAACACAGAAGATGGCAAAAGAACACGCCATCATGCGAAAGTTGCAGGCAGTCGAGGGATTAGGCTCTGTTTCTGTTATTTGTTCGGATAAAACCGGAACACTGACCCAGAATAAAATGACCGTTCGGAAAATCGTTGCCCATGGACACAGCATTGCAGAAGAAGATGTGAATCTGGAAAACGATGATGAAAAGTGGTTGATTATCGCATCTGTTCTGTGTAGTGATGCAACCTGTCAGGGAGAAACCGAAATTGGTGACCCAACAGAAACAGCATTGATTCGCTTTTCTCAGAAAAACGGCATGCAGGCAGAAGACCTCCGCAGCCAGTATCCTCGTCTTGCAGAAATTCCGTTTGATTCTGACCGAAAGCTGATGTCCACCTTGAACCAGACCCCACATGGAAAGATTCTCTTCACAAAGGGTGCAGCAGATGTTCTGACAGAACGGATGCTGATTACTACGGAAGAAAAGGAAAAGATTCACAAGCAAGTGGAAGCCCTCTCCAAACAGGGGCTGCGGTTACTCTGCTTTGCAGGAAAGCCATTCGATGGCGATACTATCTCGCTGGAAGACGAAACAGACTTGCAATATATGGGCTTGATTGCCATGATGGATCCGCCACGTCCAGAATCTGCGGCAGCAGTAGCAGCTTGTAAAGAAGCAGGCATCAAACCAGTGATGATTACAGGTGACCATGTTGTAACTGCTGCGGCAATTGCAAAGGAAATCGGCATTCTGGAGCAGGAAACCGAAGCCGTAGAGGGTTCTGCATTGGATGCCTATACAGATGAACAGCTGGTGGACTTTGTCAAGGATAAGTCTGTTTATGCCCGTGTTACTCCAGAACACAAAATCCGGATTGTACGGGCTTGGCAGGCTCGAAATTGTATGGTTGCCATGACAGGGGACGGCGTAAACGATGCTCCGGCACTAAAACAGGCAGATGTCGGCGTAGCGATGGGCATTACCGGAACGGAAGTTTCCAAAGATGCTGCAGCAATGGTTCTGACAGACGATAACTTTGCAACGATTGTCAAGGCAATTGAAAACGGTAGAAACCTCTATGAAAATATCAAGCGTGCCATTTTGTTCCTGCTCTCTGGTAACTTGGCAGGAATTCTGGTCGTGTTGGCTTGTGCTCTTGCTGGACTGGGACAGCCGTTTGCAGCGATTCACCTGCTCTTTATCAACCTCTTGACGGACTCTTTGCCGGCAATCGGTTTGGGCTTAGAACCGCATCAGGCAAGCGTTATGCGGAAAAAGCCCCGTCCTGCAAATGAATCCATTCTGACAAAACCATTCTTGATTTCCACGGGATATTCCGGCTTGATTATCGGAATTATGACTTTTCTTGCTTATGTGCTCGGCAGAAGTGAGGGTGGCAATTATCTGGGCATGACAATGGCGTTTGCAACACTCTGTATGTCCCGCTTGTGGCATGGCTTCAGCTGCAAGTCCGAAGAACCGGTACTGTTCCGGAAGCAGATGATTAACAACCCATTTGGCTTGATGGCATTCTTTGCCGGCATGATTTTAATCAATGCAGTTCTGTTAGTTCCGCCGTTGAAGAGCTTGTTCAGCATTGCCAGCCTGACTGGTTTGCAGTATGCATGGATTCACATTTTCAGCTTTAGTTCGATGATTTTGATTCAGATTGTGAAGTTTGTGAAATCTGTGGTGCAGCGGTCTGCGTCATAATGACATACGAACAAAAATGTAAAAAAAATATGAATCCTCTTGACAAATCCGAACGAAGTGACTATAATAAAAGCATCTTAAAATTCTTAGAGCAAAGGCAAGTAACCTGCTGAGCGGCAACAGAGAGAGTCAGGGATGGTGGAATCCTGATATGGAAGCGGTATGGTGAATGGATTTGTGAGAAGCACAGGGAATCCAAAAAATTTGGTAGTAACTGTCGCCGTATGTCCTACGTTATCGGGATAAGAATATATCCGGTGAAAGTCCGGCGTATTCGGAAAGAGGGAAACAGCATTCCGGCAAAGTAGAATGATGTTTCTGAAATTGGGTGGCAACACGTTAAGGATTTTACGCCTGACGTCCCATAGCAGTGGGATGTCAGGCGTTTTTTGTTTTTTCTGCATCTCCATCAAGGACAATCGTGACTTTCATTTGACAATATAGAACAATATTCATCATTTTCTTATAAGGAGGAAAGCATATGCTTACACCATCATTGGAACAAGTGAAACAGCTTGCCAAACAGTACAATACCATTCCCGTTTTCTATGATTTCTCTGCGGACAATCAGACCCCCATCAATTTGTATCGGGCAATGTCTGAGGGAGCAAAAAATGCCTTTATTTTCGAGAGTGTGAACAACGGCGAACAGTGGGGACGGTATTCCTTTGTCGGAGCAAATCCGAAACAGGAAATTCAGATGCACAGCACAACGGCTTGCATTCTGGAAAACAACCAGAAGAAAACATTCATGGTGGAACATCCCATTCTGTTTCTGAAAGAACGAATGGCACAATATTCCGCTCCGGTTTTGCCGGATGCACCGAATTTCACAGGCGGATTGATTGGCTATTTCGGATATGATACCGTGCGGTATCTGGAAAAAACATTGGTGAATGTTCCGGAAGATGACATTCACATGCCAGACTGCGATTTGTTCTTATATGAAGAACTGGTTGCTTATGACCACCTGAAACACAACGGGATTGTGATTCAAAACTTGCACACAGATGGCAATTTGGATGCCCAGTATGCAGCAGCTCTCTGGAGAGCCGAAGAACTGGCACAGAAGATTCGCACCTATAACCCAACACCAAAGCCAACCTTGAAAACAGGAACTGCCATCGTGCATTCCAACACGAGCAAGGATGCCTATATGGACATCGTTCGGCAGGCAAAGGAACACATTGTGAACGGTGATATTTTCCAGATTGTTCTTTCCCAGCGGTTTGAAATCCAGAATCCGCCGGATAGCTTTGATGTTTACCGGAAATTGCGGGTCAGCAATCCATCCCCGTATCTCTATTATTTCCACACACCAACTTATGATGTTGCCGGAGCTTCTCCGGAAATGCTGGCAAGCGTAAAGAATGGCACGATTCACAATCGCCCAATTGCCGGAACAAAGCCACGGGGCAAGACCAGAGAAGAAGATATGCAGAATGAAGCCGATTTGCTGGCGGATCCGAAGGAACGGGCAGAACATACGATGCTCGTTGACCTCGGAAGAAACGATGTCGGTAAGGTTTCTGAATTTGGCAGTGTTTCCGTAACTCGCTACATGGTAACAGAACGGGCATCCAAGGTGATGCATTTGGTTTCCGATGTAGAGGGAACATTGCGGAAAGACTTGACCGCTTTGGATGCACTGATGGCAATTCTGCCAGCTGGAACACTTTCCGGTGCTCCAAAAGTACGAGCAATGGAGCTGATCGACCAGTTTGAACCGAAAAAGCGTGGCTTGTATGGCGGTACGGTTGGTTATCTCGGATTCGATGGCAATATGGATACCTGCATTGCCATCCGGACAGTACTCTTTACCAATCAAAAAGCATATGTACAGGCAGGAGCTGGCATTGTAGCGGACTCTGTGCCGGAAAATGAATACTATGAAACCGTAAATAAAGCATTGGCAGTCATCAATGCCATTAAGGAGGCAGCACAATGATTCTGTTTTTGGATAATTATGATTCTTTCACTTACAACCTGTATCAGTATATCGGGGAATTGTATCCGGATATTCAGGTAGTTCGGAACGATGAAATCACATTGGAAGAAATCGAAGCCATGCATCCGGATGCACTCTTGATTTCTCCAGGGCCGGGCTATCCAAAAGATGCTGGTATCTCGATTCCAGCGATTCAGAAGTTTGCCGGAAAAATGCCGATTCTGGGTATTTGCTTAGGACATCAGGCAATTGCAGAGGCATTCGGCGGAAAGATTGTCAAGGCAGAACACCTCATGCACGGCAAAGCAAGCAACATTGCAATTGACAATCAGTCGGTTCTGTTTGCAGGGCTGCCGCAGGTGATTGCTTGCGGTCGGTATCATTCTCTGATTGTGGAAGAAGCATCGCTGCCGACTTGCCTGCGAATCACAGCACGGGACGAAAACGGACAGATTATGGCACTGGAACATACAAAGTTCCCGATTTACGGCTTGCAGTTCCATCCGGAATCCATTCTGTCAGAAGATGGAAAGGAAATCCTGATTCGGTTCTTGAATCTGCTGCCGGGTGTTTCCATTCCGACCAAGCAGCAGACACCGCAGCAGCCGAAGAAAGCGTTGCTCCCATATGCAGAAAAGGTTCTGAACGGCGGAAATTTGACCGAAACCGAAGCCATGGAAGCCATGGATTTGATTATGAGCAATGCGGCAACCGATATTCAGATTGCAGAATTTCTCACTGCTCTGCGAATGAAGGGCGAAACCATTGAAGAAATCACTGGATTTGCAAAGGGCATGCGGGCAAAGGCAAAGACCGTTCCCAATTGCAAGGATGCAATTGATATTGTCGGAACGGGCGGCGACTGCTCGAACTCCTTCAACATTTCTACCACTTCTTCTTTCATCATTGCAGCTGCTGGGGCAAAGGTCGCCAAGCACGGCAACCGCAGCGTGTCCAGCAAGAGCGGTGCAGCGGATGTATTGGAACGACTCGGCGTAAAAATTCAGACCACACCGGAACAGGCTGCCAACTGCATTCACGAAATCGGCATTTCGTTCCTGTTTGCACAGAGCTATCACGGTTCGATGAAATACGTTGCCAAATCAAGAAAAGAAATGGAAACACGCACCATATTCAATATTTTAGGGCCGCTTGCCAATCCAGCGGAAACCGATTATATTTTGCTGGGCGTTTATAGTGACGACTTGATTCCGGTCATGGCAAAGGTGCTCTGCGGTCTGGGCATTCGTCATGCAATGGTCGTACACGGAGAAGATGGATTTGATGAAATTTCAATCTCCGCTCCGACAAAGGTTGCAGAAATCAAGGACGGCGGTATTTTTGAATACACCATCACACCGGAACAGTTCGGTTTGCCGATGGCAGAAAAGAAAGAAGTCATTGGCGGTTCGCCGGAAGAAAACGCACTGATTACACAAGGCATTTTAGATGGAACGATTCGGGATGCAAAGCGGAACATCGTTCTGCTGAATGCTGGCTGTGCTCTGTATGTGGTCGGTCAGGCAGGCAGCATTGGCGATGGAGTTGCACTGGCAGCAGAGATGATCGACAGCGGTGCAGCACTGGCAAAGTTAGAGGAACTCAAGCAGTTTACTAATGCTCTGGCATAAGAAAGGAGCAGGCTTATGATTTTAGATGAAATTGTTGCAAAGCGGAAAGAACAGCTTGCACGGGAATTGCAGAGAACCGACCGGGAAACTATGCGGAAACTGGCATTGCAGACAGAACGGGAAGTCTATTCGTTTCCGGATGCTCTGAAAAGTGGACGGCTTTCCATTATTGCAGAAGTCAAGAAAGCATCGCCCTCCAAGTCGGTTATCTGTGCAGACTTTCATCCGGTCGAGCAGGCAGCTGCTTATGAACGTGCCGGAGCAGATGCAATTTCCTGCCTGACCGAGGAACATTATTTTCAGGGCAGCAGCGATTATTTTCGGGCGATTCGAGAAGCAGTTTCCATTCCAATGCTTCGGAAAGATTTCATCATTGACACCTATCAAATTGATGAAGCACGGGTTATGGGAGCAGATGCCATTCTGTTGATTGCAGCCATTTTGGACGCTCCAACGATGCGGCATTTTTACGAATATGCAACGGAATTGGGGCTGCATTGTCTGTTTGAAGCACACAACGAAGCAGAAATGGAGCAGGTGCTTGCTTGTGGTGCAAAAATCTGCGGCATCAATAACCGCAACTTGAAAAATTTTGTTGTTGATTTAAGGACTACAGAACGGCTGGCAGCAATGGTTCCGAACGATTGCATTTTGGTTTCGGAAAGCGGTATGCAGACGCATGAAGATTTGGCAGCTGTTCGGAAATATGGAGCAGATGCGGTATTGATTGGGGAAACCTTGATGCGGAGCGGAAATGTTGCCATTGCCATGCAGCAGCTGCGGGAGAACTTATGAAGATTAAGTTTTGTGGAATCCGGCGGCTGGAGGATGTTGCAGCCGTGAATCTCTGTCAGCCGGATTATATGGGGATGATTTTAAGCGGTGGTTTTCGCCGGAGCATTTCTCAGGAGCTGGCACAACGCTTGGTACAGGAAAAGTCAGATGCAATTGCAGTGGTTGGGGTGTTCGTAAATGAATCATCAGAAACCATTTGCCGTATGGCAGAGCAGTTGCACTTGCAGGTGATTCAATTGCACGGCAATGAATCGGCAGAGCAGATTCAAACCTTGCAGCAGAAAACCGGCTTGCCAGTCTGGAAAGCCCTCCGCATTGGCACGCTGGAGGAGCTCGAAGCCGCCGGAACAAATCCGGCAGACTGCCTGATTTTAGAGGGAAAGACAGGTGCAGGCATTGGCGGAACAGGTGTTTGTGCAGACTGGGAGCTGCTCGCCCGACACAGCTGGAATCGTTCGTTTTTTCTGGCAGGCGGGTTGCAGCCGGAAAATGTTTTGGAAGCAATTGCAACGGTTTCTCCAACGGGCGTGGATTTTTCCAGCGGCATTGAAGAGGACGGCGTAAAATCACTGAGAAGAATGAAACAATTGATGACATTGATACGAGGAGCGTAGAATTATGGGTAAAGTAGGAAGATATGGAATATTCGGCGGACAGTATGTTCCCGAAACGGTCATGAATGCGGTACACGAATTGGAAACCGCCTATGAAGAAGCAAAGGCAGACCCGACTTTCTGGGAAGAATACCGCACACTCTGTCGGGATTATGCAAACCGTCCATCCCTGTTGTATTATGCAGAACGAATGACAAAGGACTTGGGCGGCTGCAAAATCTACCTGAAGCGAGAAGATTTGAACCACACGGGTGCACACAAAATCAATAACGTATTGGGTCAAATTCTGCTGGCAAAGCGGATGGGCAAAAAGCGGATTATTGCGGAAACCGGTGCTGGTCAGCATGGTGTTGCAACAGCAACCGCTTGTGCCCTGTTTGATTTGGAATGCGAAGTCTTTATGGGGAAAGAAGACGTGGAACGGCAGAAGCTGAATGCTTACCGGATGGAACTGCTGGGAGCAAAGGTTCGCAGCGTTGACAACGGAACAGGTACGCTGAAAGATGCTATCAACGAAGCAATGCGGGATTGGGTCACCAACATTGACACCACTTATTATTTGATTGGCTCGGTAATGGGGCCGCATCCGTATCCGATGATGGTTCGGGACTTCCAGAAGATCATTGGCGAAGAAGCAAAGCAGCAGTTGCAGGAGAAAGAAGGCGTGCTGCCGGACTGTGTCGTTGCTTGTGTTGGCGGCGGCTCGAATGCAATGGGGATGTTCTATGATTTCATCCCGAATGAAAGTGTTCGGCTGGTCGGTGCAGAAGCTGCCGGAAAGGGCGTGGATACTGCTCTGCACGCTGCAACCATTGCAAAGGGCAAGCTGGGTATTTTCCACGGCATGAAGTCCTATTTCCTGCAAAATGATGAAGGACAGATCGCACCGGTATTTTCGATTTCTGCCGGACTGGATTATCCGGGCATCGGGCCAGAACACGCAAATCTTTATAAAACCGGACGGGCAGACTATGTTGCCATTACAGACGAAGAAGCTGTTCAGGCGTTGGAATACCTGTCGAAAAAAGAGGGTGTCATTCCGGCAATTGAATCGGCACACGCAGTTGCAGCTGCAATGAAGATTGCACCGACTATGAGAAAAGACCAAATTATGATTATCTGCCTGTCCGGTCGTGGGGACAAGGATATGCAGCAAATCGCACAATACAGAGGAGTGAAGATTGATGACTGAGAATCGAATTGACCGCACTTTGCAGGCATTAAAACAACAGGGGAAAAAGGCACTGATTCCATTTGTAACAGCTGGACACGGCGGATATGACCGTACGGAACAGCTGGTATTGCAGATGGAAAAAGCCGGTGCAGATATTATTGAACTGGGCGTTCCATTTTCTGACCCGATTGCAGAAGGCCCTGTCATTCAGCACGCCAGCGAACAGGCCTTGAAGCGGGGAACAACCTTGGCAGGTATTTTTGAGCTGGTTAAGCGGCTGCGGAAAAAAACCGATATGCCGTTGCTGCTGATGATGTATCTGAATACGATTTTCTCTCATGGAACAGAGGAATTTTTCCGCACCTGTCAGGAAATTGGCATTGATGGGGTCATTGTGCCGGATATGCCGTTTGAAGAAAAGGACGAGATTCAGGGCAGTGCTGACAAGTATCACATTCACAACATCAGCTTGGTAACACCGGCAAGTGAAGGTAGAATTCAGATGATTGCAGAGGATGCAACCGGATTCCTGTATTGTGTTTCCTCGAATGGTGTAACAGGTATGCGGACAAAGTTCCAGACGGATTTCTCTGCGTTCTTTACACCGATTCATAAGTATGCAAAGATTCCGTGCATGGTTGGGTTTGGAATCTCCAGCCCAGAAGCTGCAAAGCAGATGAGCCAGTATTGTGATGGGGTCATTGTGGGCAGTGCCATTGTCAACATGGTTGAACAGTATCAGGAACAAGCACCGGAAAAGGTGTATGAATTTGTAAAGTCCCTGCGGACAGCACTGGACGAATAATTGCATATTTGATTTTTAAGAATCAAGCAGGCAGAATTGCAAAAACTGCCTGCTTTTTATTTTGATTTTGCTGAAATAATGATATAATAAAGAAAAAAACAAAATTCGAGGATTTTTTTGAAAAAACGCTTGACAAATACAGCGGAATGTGATATACTATATAAGTCGTCATGAGTAAGATGTAAAACAATCTGAAAGAAGTTCAGAAAAAATTTTTTTGAGAAATTTGAAAAAAAGACTTGACAAACACAAAAAAGTGTGATATAATAAATAAGTCGCTGAACAACAGATGACAAAATGAAATATTGGGGTGTCGCCAAGTGGTAAGGCAGCGGACTCTGACTCCGTTATTCCGAGGGTTCAAATCCTTCCACCCCAACCAAATGAAAACCAGATGCAATGCATCTGGTTTTTTGTTTTTCAAGTATCGTACTGGGATGTTGATTCTTGTCCATGTGAAATTGGAATATGAAAAAGAAAAAGCGTATCCGCAAATGGAATGTTCAGCGGATACGCTTTTTGGTTTTAACAATCAGATTGGTTCTGCTTAGTTGCTAGCACTAGAACTAGAACTTGTAGAGAAGTCCAACTTGAACGGGTCATACTTTTTGAGTGCCCGGTCACTCTGCTGGTCGATGTTCAAAGCGTTTGCCATTTCCTTCTTGTCATCGGTGAAATTATCCCAATACTTTCTAGAGGCAACAGCCTTCATCTGGTCTTCTGTCCAGAGGTCATCGTCTGTCATTCGCTTGGTGATGTCAAATCGAACAATCAGGTAATAAGCTTCGTCATCTTCTACGATAAATGGAACATTCGTCTTTGCATCGTTGAAAATTGCTTCATAGGCTTTCTTAGACGGTGTATAGTTGATGGAATCTTCGTTGCCTTTGTCCTTTTCATCCGTTGTAGAAACCTTTGTGATAATGCTTTCGTTTGCATACGGTGCAGTGGTCGTGGTGGTTTCTGTGGTGTCAGAACTTTCTTCCCCTGTTGCACCGGAAACGGTTGTGGTCGTTTCATCCGAATGATCTGCATCCGCTGCTGCACGTGTTACGGTTTCTTCTGTGTCCGCAGTGGTTTCTGCTTCGGAGTCCGATTCTGCATCTGCTGCAACGGTTGTAACAGTGGTTGTTTCTGCAGAAGTGGTTGTTGCAGTCGTTGCAGTGGTGGTTGCTGGAATTTCATTTCCGTTTTCATCTGTTGCAGAAGTTGCAGTTGCAGCAGCAGCTTCTTCGGAAATAGAAGTTACATAAGCGTTGTATTCTTCCTGAATGGTGTCCATCTTGTCGTTGATGGCATCTTCATCCTTCAGCGTTTTCAGAACACTCAGGTAATCTTCTACTATGCTCTTCATTTCTTTTTTGCCATCATCCTTCAGCAAATCGCCGTTGCCATCTTTCAGGTTGAAAGTGATGTAACGAACACGAGCATCATTGTCTTCGTAGTATTCTTTCAGTTCGTCTTCCGTAACGCCCTTTTCACCATCTACACCATAATAGTGCTGGAACAATTCCTGTTCTTTATAAGTAGAGAGGAAAATGTCCTGAACGGAAGATTCTGCAATTCCGTTCTTTTCAAAAGTTTCGCCGCTGTTGTCCCAAGCAGAGCTGATGTAGTTTTTCACCTGATTGGTCTGTTCAGCACTCAGTTCCAGACCCTTTGCATCAAAGTCTTTCTGAATCGCAACGAATTCCTTGCAATATTCCATGGTGCGGTCTTTGATCCAAGTTTCTGCATCTTTGCCGTCAATCGTCTGTGCCTTTACCACTTCTTCATCAGTGGTGTCCAAGTCAGAATTCTGTTTTTGAATGGTGCTGGTTGCTTCGGTATAAGCCTGATAAGAATAGTAGATGTAAATACCAGCTTTGATTTTTACGCCGTCAATTGTCAGCGGGTAAGCAAGTGTCTGATTGCCGCATCCAACACAGGAAACAGCAGCCGCAGCAGCTACAACCGTAGCCGCAAGTTTTTTCCATTTGATCATGGTATCTCGTTCCTCCGTTTACACGAATCCTTTGATTCTGTGTGTTTTTTTCCCCATCCAAACAACTTTTTTGGAATAGGACAATATAAAAGTAGTATAGCACACGGCTGAAACTTTGTCAAGGTTTTCTCTGTTTTTCTGGTGGTTTCTGCCGGACTTGCAGCCTTTTCACGAAAAAGCAGCCGGAAACAGAAGAAATACGGAAAACAGGAGAACAGGACTGCGAAAAATTACCGAATCAGGATGGAAATATCAGAAAAAATATCCAAAAATAGTTGAAAAATTTTATATGTTATGCTATACTGAAACCATTGGAAAAATTTCTGAGGGAAAAGGAGTCAGGATGATGAAACGAAAATCGTTACAAGCGGCATTGCTGGCGGCAGTCATGGGTGTGGTATCCATGCCTCATGCGGTACTTGCAGCAGATGCCCCATCGGAAGCAGCGGCGGCAGTCAATACGTGGATTGGGTATCAGCTGCGGGACGATGCCGGACAGTATTTGACGGTTGCCAACGGAGCAGCGGAAACAGGTAGCCGGATTCTTCCATATGCAGCGAATGGTGTTGCAGCGTATAATATCTGGTACTTTACAGAAACGGGGACGGGCACTTATACCTTGAAATCCTCGCTCAGTGAGGGAGAATTTTATGCAACAGCTTCTGACCGCCAGACGTTGGAATTGCAATTGCAACAGGATGGTATGCAGCAGCAGTTTACTTGTACCGAAGTGGGCATGAATCGCATTCACTTGCAGCAGAATGAAACAGATTTTGGAACATATACATTAGAGCCAGTCACTTGGCTGAAGCTGGGCGATGTCAACCGAGATGGAGTTGTGAACGTGCTAGATTTGGCACTGGCAAAACGCTTGATATTACAGGGTGGAAGTTCGGATTTCTGTGCAGCTGCCTTGGCAGATGCGGACGGAAATGGAACACTAGATGCAGCAGACCTTGCAGCGTTGCAGGGCTTTTTGATGCAGCGGCAGACTGCATTTCCAGCAGAAACCGTAACACTGCCGGAAAATACGATTTTCCCAGTGGTTGAACCGGAACAGACAACGACCACAACAAGAATTACAACCACAGCACCAGAAGAAACCACTACGACAACGGCAACGACAACCACAACCGATTCCAAACAGACCTTGACGATTGCAGATATGCCGGCAAGCTATCAGTCTGCTGCGGATTGGATTTGGATAAATCGAGTAGAACGAGAACAGTCTACCGTTCGCCGGAATACCTTGTTTGACCAGATTGTTGCCGGAAAGGGCGAACTGCATTATGTTGTTCGCTGGCAATCCTATAAAACCGTATCGCTGGAACAGCGGAAACAGTTTGAAAAATTGGTGGAAGATAGCATCAACGCTTGGACAGACTGGCTGAAAGATTATGAAGATTGGCCATATGACCATATTACCGTGAAAATTGTCGGCTGGGCAGTTTTAGACCGGAATTGTCTGTTGGATTTGCAACCGGATGAAGTGGTCTATGATTCTTTGATTAGCGATTACGACAGCAGCGGTGACACATCCAACGGTTATGAAACCATTCCGAATAAGCTGCCGAGTGCACCAACAGACCTTTCTCGCATGGAGCACTTTATGGATACCAATTATGTTTATCCGGGCGAACGGTTTGATATGTATCTCTGGGCAACGCAGGGCTTCCCGTCTATTGGCGGATGCGGCGGCGACTGGGGACAGCGACTGTCAGATGATGCCTATTTGAATATGCTGGATGGAACGGGTCTGCATGTGTTGGAACATGAATTGGGTCATGGATTTGGCATGACGGACTTCTATGGCGGAGAAGGGGAATTGGATGGATTCCCACCGGGAGGATTCCCGGGCGGCTCTTCGCTGATGATGGTAGGTTCTTCTATGCAGATCACCGACTTTGATGGTTGGATGCTGCGGTATTTCTGGGATAAGATTCATTTGGAAGAGGGAAGATTTTCGTATTAAATAAAATTTGTGAAGATGAAAATGAGATAGAAAAACGCACATTATCAGAATGAAAGATTCTGGCGGTGTGCGTGTTTGTTTATCGTTCAAATAATTCATTATGGCTGCCGGTTCGGGTGAGATACAGAAAGAGTGTATCTTCTGCAATTTCATAAATGAGAAGCCAATCGGGTTGAATGTGGCATTCCCGACATCCAGCGTAATTTCCTGTTAAAGCATGGTCACGGTTTTTTTCTGGAAGTGGAATGCCGTCTGCCAGTTGCTGCAAGACTTTATTCAGCAAGTCTAAATTTTTGTTTTGCTTTTGTGCCTTTTTTAAATCTCGTTTAAATTGTGTGGTTGGTTTTAAGGTGTATTTCATTGCAGCAAGTCCTTCATCATAGTATCAACATCTGTATATCCCGGGTATCGCTCAGGATGTTGCTTCATTTCGGAAACTTCTTTTAAAGCTGCTGCTGTTTCTTCGTTCGGAATAGAAGATTCTGTTTGAAAGCTATGAATGAAGAGCAGCAGTGCTTTCAGTTGTGTTTCTGTCAATGTATCTAATTCTTGCATCAATTGTTCTTTTGTACTCATAGAGATTCCTCCTTATATAAAAAGCAATCTGAAATCCATTCTATCTATTTGTAGTATAGCAGAATGATAGAAAAAAGTCAAGAAATGCAATCTTTTTTGACAGAAAAATCTCTGCACATTTCCGCCTGTTTCTGCATATCATACAGAAGCAGGCGGTTTTTCAATCCGCTGATAAAAGGAGGACGCTGATATGTGTGGAATCACTGGAATGGTCACTTGGCAGGAAGATGTTGCCCGATATCAAGCCGATTTAAAACGAATGCAGGCAGTTCTAAGCAATCGAGGCCCTGACCAGCAAGGGATTTATCAAGATACCCACTGTGCAATGGCACACACTCGGCTGGCAGTCATTGACGTGGAACGTGGAAAACAGCCGATGACACGGCAGACTGCAACCGAAACCTATACGCTGGTTTATAATGGAGAACTCTATAATACACCGGAACTGCGGGAAGAATTACAAAAAGAAGGGGCAGTTTTTACTACACACTGTGATACAGAAGTCGTCTTACAGGCATACTTACACTGGGGAGCAGCTTGTACAGAGCGGTTCAACGGGATTTTTGCGTTTGCAGTCTGGGAGCAGCAGGCACAGCGGCTATTTCTTGCCCGTGACCGAATCGGTGTGAAACCATTGTTTTATGCGGAGATTCCCGGCGGATTGGTTTTTGCCTCGGAAATCAAGGCATTATTACAGCATCCAGCAGTGCCACATACCATAGACAAACATGGGATTGCACAGATTCTCTTATTAGGTCCTGGACGATCTGCCGGCTGCGGCGTTTTTCAGACAATCAAAGAAGTGAAACGGGCACACTGTGGCTATGCAACAGAAACTGGAATTTTTCTTGCACCTTACTGGAAATTACAGGCGAAACCGCACAAAGACAACATGGAACAGACGATTGAACAGGTGCGGGAGTTGGTGAAAGATGCTGCAACCCGTCAGATGGTTTCCGATGTTCCCATTGGAACATTTTTGTCCGGTGGTTTGGATTCCAGTTTGCTTTCCTCGCTTGCCAATCAGGTATTGAAGAAACGGGGAGAAGTGCTGCATACGTTTTCCGTAGACTATAAAGACAATGACCGCTATTTTCAGAAGAGCCACTTCCAGCCGAACAGTGACCCGGATTATATCCGTGCGATGATGGACTATCTGCAATGTCAGCATCATTGGACGGTTCTGGATACGCCACAGCTGGCAGCTGCTTTAATTCCGGCAATGCAGGCAAGAGATTTGCCAGGCATGGTAGATGTAGACAGTTCTCTTTATTTATTCTGCGGAGCAATTAAGGAGCAGGTAACCGTTGCCCTTTCCGGCGAGTGTGCCGATGAACTATTTGGCGGATACCCTTGGTATCGAGATCCAAATATTCGGGAGCGAGATGGATTCCCATGGGCACAAAGTACCGATTATCGGATGCAGTTCCTGCGAGAAGAGTTTGCAGAGCAGATTGACGGGGCAGCGTTTGTATCGCAGGCATATCAAGAAACGATTCAGCAGGCAGACACATTGCCGGAAGATTCTCCGTTGGAACGCCGTATGCGGCAAATGATGCTGCTGAATTTAGATTGGTTTATGCAGACATTGTTAGACCGGAAAGACCGGATGAGTATGGCGAACGCTTTGGAAGTGCGAGTGCCGTTCTGTGATTATCGAATTGCAGAGTATCTTTATAATGTGCCGTGGGAGATGAAAGAGTACAAAGGCTATGAAAAAGGGCTGCTGCGAGCAGCAATGCAAGACTATTTGCCGGAGAAAGTGCTCTGGCGGAAAAAAAGCCCGTATCCAAAGACCCACAATCCGAATTATTTACAGGCAGTACGAGCAATGCTTGCGGCGATTTTGCAAGATCCAAAAGCACCGCTGTTCCAGTTGGTGAAACGAGAAGCAATCGAACAACTATTATTACAGCCGAGCGGTGTGCAGTGGTATGGGCAGCTGATGGCATATCCGCAGACGATTGCTTATTTCGTGCAGATGAATGCGTGGTTGCAAGCGTATGATGTGAAAATCGTCGAATAAAGGGTTGTTTTTCGGTCAAAAAAGAGGCGGAGCGTTTCTCTTTGGGGAGGGGAAACGCTCTTTTTATGTATTTTTCACAAATCATCGACAAAAATAGACGAGAATGTTCTACATCGAGTAGCATTGACAAACGGGAAACGATGTGATATAATAATAAAGCTGTCGCACGAGGAAAGGCGGCGTTAAGGAACTCGAAAGAGTGTGTAAACCGGACACGGAAAGCTGAGGAACACCGATGCAGGGAGCAGGGTGCAGCGAAGCAGAAGGGAAGAAAACTTAACGGAAGCTTTAGACGTGAGAGAGCGAAGAAAAGATTGTATGCATTTCGTTGAGGATGTTGAGCAAAGGATAGATTGAAAAGAACAGAAAGAGATTTCAGTTCACAATTTATTTACTTGACAAATGAAACGAGATGTGATATAATAAAGAAGTTGCAGCGGAGAAATGAGAATTTCGAAGCTAAA
>ERZ773264.1774-NODE-1774-length-23755-cov-20.940675_pt1 | contig 23755 bp, 25 predicted proteins | sample MGYA00511910_ERZ773264 | MGnify/ENA primary metagenome ERZ773264 (study PRJEB29015, sample SAMEA2737739) | human gut metagenome | biome: human gut; feature: human-associated habitat; material: faeces | place: China | collected 2012 ...
TGATTAATCACAAATCACTTGTGATTTGTGATTCTTAATGATACAATATTACTATACAAAAAAAGAATGGGGCGTAGTTATGGAGAAGGAAAAACTAAAAATACTTGAAGAATTAAGACGTATTTTAAACAATAAAAATGAAGCAATTATTATCTTGAATAATTACTTTAAAGGTGGTGTTGGAAAGTCCAAATTATAACAAGATTTAACAGGTCTTAGGGCGTCACCCTAACGAGGTATTTATGGAATGTATCCATAAATACACTGCTCGCTGAAAGCACGAGCGACAGCACCGTTTTGGACAACCTGTCCATAAATGGTCTGCTCGCTTAGATTGCACACACCTTTATATCTTAGGCTATTTAAACATTCAAAAGTAAATATCAAACAAAAAATAAGCACGGACAACAGAGTATTTCTGCAATCCGTGCTCAATTTTTTATGCGTATCCGATATAGATTTCATACTGTGTATCGGATATTTTTTCTGACCATATCCACACCGATGTAAATCCCTCAATATTCTTGTATCTGTTCAATCTGCTTTCTATATCGTCACCGATATTTTTGTTGTTTGCATTAGCGGATATTGGATTGTCCCAACATTCGGTGACTGTTTCATCAAGAGTTAAACCAATACTTTGAGCATAATTCTGTGCGTAAGAAATCCAATGTGATATATCGAATTCTTCAATTTGTTCAACTGCTGTTGTTACTTCCGAAACAGTATTTGTTGTAATTTCAGGAGTCGATATTTCGTTTTTGGGCGGTTCTGTTTGCGTATGAGTATCTTGCTTTGGCTCGGTATTTGCTGTTGTGGTTTGAGAAAAAAATCGGCTCTTCTGATAACTTTTCTGTACTAATTTTAGTGGCAGATGACTGTGTTGTTTCTTCCGCAAATGTACTTTTATCAACGGTTTCATTTTCTGTTTTCTCGGTTAATTCTTCTGCCTGCCTTGTATCAATTACAGCGTTAGCTGATGAACTCTCAGTCGCTTTTTTATCCGGCTCGCTATGGGCAGTACAACCTACCATAGCGAAAATGACGGTCAATATCATAGTAAATATTACGATTTTTCTCATACAAAAATCACCTCGCTATTCACAATGTCCATTGCTCTATTGCGGATGTTATTCATCTTCCGCACCCATAGTATAGGATTATCCGCTTTCAATTTTTCGGTAACATTTTCTTTTTCGGCAAATGATTTGACAAGTTGTGAAAATATTGTTTGTGCCTGTTCTTCGATTTTTGCAAGGTAAGGGTACAGCCTTTCCGATGTGAGCAGATTGTAATATCTTATGCGATGATGTAGTTTAAGATATTGCCTGTGACGGTTTGCCCACACGCCGATATGTAATTCATTCTGCTCTTTGACAGTAATGCAAGGCAGATGATAATTGCCATGTATTACATAACTTACATTTTGATTATCGTATTCTTTGCTCATAATGAAACCTCCTTGTATTTGGTAAAACAATTTTACAAGGAGGTCTTTGTTTTGTCGAATGTGCGGATTTTTAAGCATAGAAAAAGACACCAACCTTTCGATTGATGTCTTCCCGCTATGCGATTAAGATATCATTTTAAAGTGTCGCAGGGCTTCCTCAATCAACTTTACCTTTTCAGGAGGACATTGAGGTTGTTTCTGGTTATCTTTCTTAGAATTGTTGTAACAATCTCTTTCGATAATACCGTGTTTTTGCTTTACCTGAGCAACATAAAGCGAAGATACTTTTACACGATGTTTATCGAATATGTAATCTTTGATTTCATCATAAGTTGCCTTTGCTTCGGATGTTGTTAAATCCAGCTCGTCCATGTCAACGGTAATGTCGATATATGTATCCGGATTTTTTCTAACCAACTGAACAACCGTCTCGACATGAACGGTACGGGGGAAAAGGTCGGCGGCGGCGAGCCGTTTTGTCTCGTATCCGAGGTCTTTAAGCCTAAAGCAGTCCCTTGCGAGAGTAGACGGGTCGCACGACACATAAACTATGCGTTCGGGCGACATTTTTACGATTTCCGCCAAAAGCATTTCGGAGCAGCCTTTGCGCGGCGGGTCAAGCAGCACCACATCGGGCTTTATTCCGCGTGACGACAGCTCCTGTGCCGCCTCTCCTGCGTCGGCACATATAAATTCGGCGTTTTCTATGCCGTTTTCGAGGGCGTTGCGCTTTGCGTCAAGCACAGCCTCCGGAACTATCTCCGCCCCTATTATCCTCTTTGCTTTTTTTGCCATAGAAAGACCTATTGTGCCCGTTCCGCAATACATATCGAGCACGGTCTCTTTGCCGCTGAGACAGGCATACTCTGCCGCCTTTTCATAAAGCTGCTGTGCCATATCGTGGTTTACCTGGTAGAACGACAGCGGCGACAATCTGACCTTAACTCCGCAAAGCACGTCATATATGCAGTCGTTTCCCCAAACAGTCACGCACTCTTTACCGAGAATTACATTGGTCCTGTCACGGTTGATATTTAAAACTATGCTCTTAACCGAGGGTATTTCGGTAAGCTTCTCAATCAGCTCGTTCTTGTGCGGCAAATCCTCACCGTTTATAACGGCGCATACCATAACCTCGCCCGTAGCTTCGGCAAGACGGAGATATATATGCCTTAAAAGCCCTGTATGCTTTTCGGAATCATAGACCGTTATACCGTTTTTAATTATAAATTTTCTGAAAATCTTAACTATATCCGCAAATATCGGCGGCTGTAATATGCAGTTTTCGCAATCTACCACGCGGTGCGAGCGCGGAGCGAAAAAGCCTATTTTAAGCTGCCTGTCAAACGATACGGGATACTGTGCCTTATTGCGATAACAGGTCGTTTTATTGTCGGACAGAAGCGTTTCCGCCTCTATATTGATATGGGCAATATGAGAAAACGCATCTTCGACGCGCTTTTTCTTATGCTCCTTTTCTTTTTCGTACGATATGTGCTGAAAAGCGCAGCCGCCGCATGACGGAAAATACGAGCACGCAGGCATTATACGCGATTTTGCGGGCCTTAGCACCTTTTCGACGCGGGCGACGGCATACGTCTTTTTAGCCTTAATTATATGCGCCGTTACCTTATCGCCTGCCGCTGCGCCCGAAACGAAAACAGCCATATTTTCATATCTTCCGACGCCGCTGCCCTCGCTCGTAAAGCTGTCTATATAGAGTTCTACATTCTGATTTTTACTGAGTGACATCACTTTTTCTCCGAATCGTTTTTATGTTTTTTTATCGCCCTTTTAAGGCAAATACAAAACAGCAGCAAAAGCACCGCGGCTATTGCCGCCGTAATTATAAATTCAAGTCTTTGCTGCGGCTCGTCGAATATATATTCGCCGGCAAACGGGTTTACCGCATCCCAAAATGTAAGTTTCATTTTCTATAAGCACCGTTTCTTTTTTTAGACATTGTAACACAATAAAATGCAAATATAAAGCGTATTATATCGAAAACGGACGTATTCAAACAAATGTTTTATTATTTTCAACAAAAAATCACCATATACAAAAAAAGAGTAAAAAATAACTTTTAATTTACGCTGCTCGGTGGTATAATAACCATATTATATGCCTCGAGGTACGGCGAAGTGCGCCCGTTTTTGCCTCAGGCTTGCTTGATTTTAATTTTTTCTTTACATAAAAACTTTAGGGAGTGAACCGTCCTTTGGATAAATTCGTTATTACCGGCGGTCATAGGCTTAAGGGAGAGGTTACTGTCAGCGGCGCAAAAAACGCCGTTGTTGCCATCCTTCCGGCTACAATTTTAGCCGAAGATGTATGCCGCATAGAAAATATACCGAATATCAGCGACGTTACCGCAATGCTCAACATTTTGAGCAATATGGGTGCGTCAATTAAATTCATCAACAATTCCACTATTGAAATAGATACGCGTCACATAAATTCATTTGTAGTAGAGCACGAGCTTTCAAAACAGCTTCGCGCGTCATATTACCTTATAGGCGCACTTCTCGGCAGATTTAACAAGGCCAAGGTTGCAATGCCCGGCGGCTGCTATCTCGGAGTTCGCCCCATTGACCAGCATATAAAGGGCTTTGAGGCTCTCGGTGCCGAGGTGACCATGGAGGAAAACGCGATGGTCAACGCAAGAGCCGAGTCTCTTTTGGGCAACGCTGTTTACCTTGACGTTGTGTCGGTCGGCGCTACCATAAACGTGATGCTGGCGGCAGTAAAGGCAAAGGGTCTTACAATAATCGAAAATGCAGCGAAAGAGCCTCACATAGTAGACCTCGCAAACTTTCTTAACACCATGGGTGCCGACGTCAGAGGCGCAGGCACGGACGTTATTAAAATCCGCGGCGTAGAGCACCTGCACGGCTGCGAATATTCCATAATTCCCGACCAGATTGAAGCCGGAACCTATATGGTTGCGGCAGCCGCCACAATGGGTAACGTGCTTATAAAAAACGTTATTCCGAAGCATCTCGAGAGCATTTCGGCAAAGCTTATAGAATGCGGCGTCACCGTCACCGAATATGATGACTCCGTAAGAGTTTCATGCGACCGCAGACCCGGTAAGTGCAACATCAAAACTATGCCTCACCCGGGATTTCCGACCGATATGCAGCCGCAGTTCGCCGTGCTTTTATGCCTGGCTGACGGGACAAGCATTATTTCCGAGAGCGTTTGGGACAATCGTTTCCGCTATGCGGAGCAGCTCACAAGAATGGGTGCCAAAATACACGTCGACGGAAAAACGGCTATTATCGAGGGCGTTCCATCGCTTAAGGGTGCACCTATAAGAGCGGACGACCTTCGCGCAGGCGCGGCTATGATGATAGCAGGCATGGTCGCTACGGGCGTTACAGAGATTGAAGAAATTTATCACATAGAGCGCGGATATGAAAATGTCGTTGAAAAATTCCGCTCGCTCGGCGCTGTTATTGAGAGAAAGACCTTCCCGGACGAAGATAAAAAATCTCATAAAAACGCCGGTTAATGTTATCCTAATATTAAGCCGCCGAGAGCGGCTTTTTGCTTTTATTCAGGGGTGTACCGATATGACTGACAATCAAAAACTCGCGGAGCTTTTGTTCCCCGAAATCACAAAAACACCGGAGGACTACGAAAAGCTCTATCCGGAAAGAAATTTGAAGGAGGGTGCGCGCGTCACGCGATTTGCACCGAGCCCCACGGGCTACCTTCACCTCGGCGGCTTTTTCGGCGCGCTGACGGACTATTTGACGGCAAAGGCCTCGGGCGGAATAGTGTATCTGAGAATTGAGGATACCGACAAAAAGAGAGAAATTTCTGACGGCGTTTCCGCCATCATAAACGGCTTTAAGTCGTTCGGCATTACATTTGACGAGGGCGTTACCGGCATAGACAGCGAAAAGGGCGACTACGGCCCTTACACGCAGAGCAAGCGTGAAGAGATTTATAAAACAGTAGCAAAAAGTCTTGTCTTAAAGGGACTTGCATACCCTTGCTTTTGCACGGCGGAGGAGCTTACGGCTCTTCGCGACAGGCAGGAAAAGGACGGTGCTCTTATAAGAGGTTATTTCGGCAAATATGCAAAGTGCCGTAATTTAACATACGAAGAAATCGAAAAGAACATAAAAGATGGCAAGCCGTATGTGCTTCGTTTCCGTTCAAACGGCGATGAAAACAAAAGAATTGTCTTTGACGATATGATACGCGGCAAAATCGAAATGCCCGAAAACATTATAGATGAAGTGCTTTTAAAGAGCGACGGCATACCCACATATCACTTTGCGCACGTTTGCGATGACCATTTTATGCGTACAACTCACGTTATAAGAGGCGAAGAGTGGATTTCCTCCGTTCCCAAACACATAGCTTTATTTAAAGCGTGCGGGTTTAAGGTTCCGAAATACGCGCACACTCCGCAGGTTATGAAAACGGACGAAACGGACGGCACAAAGCGCAAGCTCTCAAAGCGCAAGGACCCCGAGGCGTCGGTAAGCTATTTCGCGCAGAGCGGCTACCCGAAGGAAGCGCTCACCGAATATATTATGACTCTCTTAAATTCAAATTTTGAGGATTGGCGCAGAGCAAACAAGACGGCGGATATATTTTCTTTCCCGTTCAACCTTAAAAAGATGAGCGTCAGCGGTTGCCTTTTTGACATTGCGAAATTAAATGATATAAGCAAAAACGTAATTTCCGTTATGACCGCAGACGAGGTGTATGAGAGAACCCTTGAATGGGCAAAGGAATACGACGACGAATATTATACCGTTCTTTCGAAAAACGAAAGCAAAGCAAAGCTTATGATGAACCTTGACCGCGGAGGCAAAAAGCCGCGCAAGGATATAGCAAAGTGGAGTGAAGTCAAGGATTACTTCTCTTACTTTTATCCCATGTATTACAAGAAAGACTATACGCTGCCCGAAAACATCACTCCCTCGGACGCCGAAAAAATTCTCACCGAGTATTTAAAGGTATACAACGAGGAGGACGAAAAGGACATCTGGTTCCAAAAGATAAAGGAGCTTTGCGAGCCCCTCGGCTTCACGCCTAATGTCAAGGAATACAAGCAAAATCCCGAAAAATACAAGGGTCACGTCGGCGATGTTTCCACGGTTATCAGAATAGCCGTAACGTCAAGGACAAACACTCCCGACCTTTGCGCGATTATGAAAATACTCGGCAAAGACGAAACAGAAAGCCGTATAGCGGACGCAATAAATTACTACAAGGAGGTAAAATAATGGACGAAGAAATAATGTCGTCGAATTTCATTCACGACTTTATCGACGAGGACTTAAAAGAAGGGGTTTACGACCACGTCCAGACACGTTTTCCTCCGGAGCCAAACGGTTATCTGCATATAGGCCACGCAAAGGCGATTTGCATAAACTTCGGTACGGCGCAGAAATACGGCGGCGTTTGCAATTTGCGTCTCGACGACACAAATCCACAGAAAGAGGACACCGAATACGTAGACGCCATAAAAGAGGATATAGAGTGGCTCGGCTTCAAATGGAACAAGTGCCTTTATGCGTCGAGCTATTTTGATTTTATCTATGAATGTGCGGTAAAGCTTATTAAGGACGGTAAGGCATATGTTGACGACCTCTCCGCAGACGAAATAAGAGAATACCGCGGAACTCTTACCGAGCCCGGTAAAAACAGTCCTTACCGCGACAGAACAACAGAGGAAAACCTCGACCTTTTCAAGCGTATGACAAACGGCGAATTCTCGAACGGTGCAAGAGTTTTGCGCGCAAAAATCGATATGGCGTCGCCTAACATAAATATGCGCGACCCCGTTATTTACCGCATTGCGCACGTTCCGCATCATCAGACCGGCGACAAGTGGTGCGTATATCCCATGTATGATTTCGCACACCCGCTCTCCGACTACAAAGAGGGTGTAACACACTCGCTGTGCTCTCTCGAATTTGAAAATCACAGACCGCTTTACGATTGGTTCCTTCGTGAGCTCGGCTTTAAAAATGTGCCGAGACAGATAGAATTTGCAAGACTCAATTTGAATTACTGTCTCACAAGCAAACGCAAATGTCTCGCGCTTGTAAACGAGCACATTGTTGACGGCTGGGATGACCCGAGAATGGCTACAATAAGCGGTATGAGACGCCGCGGATACCCGGCAAAGGCAATTCGCACCTTCTGCGAAAAAATCGGTGTTTCAAAGGCTTACTCGGTAGTAAGTATGGATCTTCTCGAATCCTGCGTACGTGACGAGCTTAACGAAAACGCTCCGAGAGCAATGGCTGTTCTCGACCCGCTCAAGGTAATTATCGACAATTATCCCGAGGGTAAGACCGAAGAAATAGAAGTTGAGGTTCACCCTAATCACCCCGAAATGGGCACAAGAAAAGTTCTTTTCGGAAGAGAGCTTTTTGTTGAGCGCGAGGACTTTATGGCTGAGCCTGTTAAAAAGTATTTCAGACTTTTCCCCGGCAACGAGGTAAGATTCAAGAGTGCATACTTTGTGAAATGCGTCGGCTTTGACTGTGACGAAAACGGCGAAGTCACCACGGTTCACTGCACTTACGACCCCGAGAGCCGCGGCGGAAACTCTCCCGACGGCAGAAAGGTCAAGGGAACCATTCATTGGGTATCGGCAGAAGGCAGCTTTAAGGCTACCGTAAATATGTACGACAGGCTCTTTAACGTGCCGAACCCGTCAGACGAGAGCACCGGCAGCTTTAAGGACAACTTAAATCCCGACTCTTTAAAGGTGTTAACGGGATGCCTTATAGAGAGCGGCTTAAAGGACGTAAAACCGGGCGATGTTTTCCAGTTTATGCGCAAGGGCTACTTCTGTGTTGACAAAAATTCAACTTGTGATAATATTATATTCAACCTGACTGTTCCGCTGAATTCCTCGTGGGGCAAATAAAGGAGAGTTTAAATGGCAAAAACCAAGCAAAAAAATAAAAATCTCGGCACCGATATTCTGTACCGCATTATTATGGCGGCAATGGCGGTGTGTGTACCGATAGTCGCATATTTCGGGAATCTTGTTTACACCGTTATCGAGTCCGATATATATAAGCTTGTAGCCAAGCTAAAGGGTGACTCAAGCGACGACGGCACATCATATGATTATTGGAGCATAAAGCGTGTTGTCTCGCTCGTTCACGACGGCAGCGGCGACAAGGGTAGCCTCTCATCTATTTGGGACGCTCTGTCACCGGTACACGGCGCGCTGCTCGGCACATTGATATTCTTTGCGATAGCTCTTCTTTTGGCTGTTGTCATATTCTTCTTTGCGCTTATAAGCAAGAAGAAAATCCCTCAGCTCATAATTTCGGGTGTCGGGCTTGTATCCGTAATCGGAATGCTGATTTGCTTTAAATCTATTGCCGCCGCTATCGTTAACGGCACAATTACAATCGCGGATTTTCTCTCCGGTGTATCGGGCCTTTTCGGCTCTGCCGTAATAACGCAGATAATTCCGTACATAGCCAAATTCACCGTAGTTCAGGTGAGTTCCGGCTGGTTTATGCTGCTCTTCCTCTATATAGGAATGGTCGTTTGGTCGGGCTCATATGTGCTTATAGAGTCGGGCGAAAAAAAGTAAAGCATCAAAAATAATCCGTAAACAAAAAACAGAGTGCGGTTTTTCAGCCGCTCAGCTTACAAAAAAGCCGGGAGCTGTCGTCTCAGACGATTGCTCCCCTTTTCTTTTATATAGTAATTGCAAAAGCGTTCGTAAAATGTTAAAATATATTTTAATATTCAATTAAAAAGGATTTTTACATATGAATAAATCATCAACTAAAAAAGCCGTATCGGTTATTATGTGTCTCGTGCTTGTGTTGCTGCTCGGGGCTTGCCAAAAAAAGACCGACAACGACACAACCGCAACATATGATCCCGACGCACCCACTACGCAAAAATCGGGCAATAAAGAGAGCACCTCGGACAGTAACACCGCTACGGTGACAATTCCCGAAGGATATACGCTCGTTAAAATTTCGTGGCTTATGGAGGATAACGGGGTTTGCTCTTCTGCGGATTTCATTTCCGCGGCGCAAAGCTACGACCTTTCAAAATACGGGATTCTCGCAGACGTCAAAAATGCGCAGAACGTTTGCTTCCCTCTTGAGGGCTATCTTTTCCCCGCTACATATACATTCAAGAAAAACAGCGACCCGACAGCGGTAATAGACAAGCTCGTCGAGACGTTTCAGTCACGCTTTACCGACGATATGAAGGCAAAGGCTGCCTCTATGGGAAGGAGCGTTCACGAGGTTCTCACGGTAGCCTCCATAATCGAAAAAGAGGCGTACACTCCTGAGCAGAGGACGCTTATTTCCTCCGTTTTATACAACAGGCTCAACGCAAAAATGAAGCTGCAATGCGACGTAACGGTAAAATACTGCACCGGCGTTATAGAGCTTCAGTATCCCGATAAAATAGACGAATACAAGTATTACTATAACACATACCGTTGTCAGGGACTTCCGGCCGGCCCTATCTGTAATCCCGGCATAGAGTCGATTAACGCCGCGCTGCAGCCCGACAACACGGATTATCTATACTTTGTAATAAACACCGAGCCGCCCTATGATTCGGCATTCTCGGCGTCATACGATGAGCATATAGAGAACTGCACAAGAATGGGCTACACAGCAAAATAATACATTCACGAACAGGAGATAACAGATGAATATAGAAATAGCCGACAGACTCGTTAAGCTTCGCAAGGAGCATAATCTCTCACAGGAAGCACTTGCCTCAAAGCTCGGACTCAGCCGCCAGGCTGTTTCGAAATGGGAGCGCGCGGAGGCGTCGCCCGACACCGATAACTTAGTCGCTCTCGCGGAGCTTTACGGCGTACCGCTTGACGAAATTCTCAACGGTCCCAAAGCGCAGGAGGAGGATACGCCGAACAATGAGCCGACAAAGGCAGAGCTTAAAGAAAAGAAGCTTGCCGATATGTCCAAGAGACAAAGGGTCGGCCGCAAAATGGTAAAATTCCCGTTTCCGATTTTAATTGCCGCAGCATATCTGCTTCTCGGCTTTATGAACGGTAACTGGCATCCCGGCTGGATAATACTGCTGCTTATACCTGTTTACTACTGCGTCGGCGGTGCTCTTTGCTGCCGAACCAAAAAGGCAATGCTTCTCACTATGCCGATACATCTTGTATTGGTCGCGGTGTACCTGCTCTTTGGCTTTACTGCGGGAATGTGGCATCCGCAATGGCTTATTTTCCTTATAATTCCGCTGTATTATTGGATCATCAGCGTGTTTTACAAGGAAAAGAAAAATAAATCATAATTTTAAGGGGCTAAAAAAGTGAATTTCAAATGCGGGAAAAAGAAAAATGCAATTATTATTGTAATCGGTATCGTTACGGTTGCGATATGCATAACCGCCGCAGTGCTTGTATCGAGAGCAAAGAAAAAAGCGGCGGCAGCGCAATTTGTGTCCGAAACCGAGACTTACTCGGAGGAAACGGAAGAAGCTCTCTTTGGGGAAGAAACCGTGTCGGAGACAGAATCCGAAACAACTCCGATTGTAAAGCCCGTCGGCACAACAGCTCCGGTAGAGCGAGCCGCTCCGGCGATACCGAAAAAACTGACGCAGCCGAAACCGAGCATAACGCCCACAAAGCTTTTAAACGTACCGTTTATCGACCAGAGAAAAAAATATCCCACAGGCTGTGAAAGCATCTCTGCGGTTATGGCGCTTCAATACCTCGGTATATCTATTTCGCCCGAAACCTTTATAGACAATTATCTCGACAAAGGACGCACACCGTACAGCGACGAAAGCGGAAACTTATTCGGAGACGATCCGCGCAAAGTGTTTTTGGGCGACCCTTACAGCAAAAACGGGTGGGGCTGTTGGGCACCGGTAATTGAGAACGCAGTCAATAAATTCATCAGCAAAAATTACACCGTAAAAACAATATACGGCAGCTCCATAGACGAGCTTTGCTCAAAATATATTGATAACGACATTCCGGTGCTTGTATGGGCTACGCAAAATATGGCTCCGGCAAGAAGATACAAGACTTGGTATATCACGGGTACATCCGACCAATTCACGTGGATAACTCCCATGCACTGCCTGCTTCTTGTGGGCTACGACGACAGCGGGTACTACTTTAACGATTCGTTACAATGTAAAAATATGCGTTATGACAAGAGTAAGGTTATATCCGCATACAACGCGCTGAATTGTCAAGCGGTGGTAATTGCACCGAAATCGGCATTCGATGAACCGCCAAGCAGCACAAAGCCCGAAACAACAACATCGCCTGCAACAACAAAGCCGCAGAATACGACCGACCCGTCAGCCGCAACAAAGCCGGACGCAACGGGCAATCACGGCACGACTTCGGCCACAACCGCTGCGGAAAAAGATACCGCGTCTCCCTTAAAGAATAACGAGCACAATTAAATAAAAGCATAAAAAAGCGAGTGTATTATGGCCAAGCCAAAATACACTCGCTGATTTTTTTACTTCGAGTTATCGCTTATTCGGTAATCATAAGCTTCTTGACTATCTGAGTCATTCTGTCCTCGTCAAAGATAACGGGAACGGGATAGAGCGGATTTGCCTCTTTAAGAGCCCTTGATACGATAGTCGGAATATCTTCTTCCTTAATCTGGGTAAAGCCCTTCGGGATATTCATTCTCTCGTTCATGGCATAAACCTCGGCAATGAACTTCTTGGCCTTATCATCATCACTTGTGCCTTCAATGCCGGCAAAGTTAGCAAGCTTTGAAAGCTGCGGATAGATGGCTGCGCCGTATTCCTCAAGCATAACCGGAAGAATAACGGCATTTGCAAGGCCGTGCGGAATACCGTACATACCACCGAGATTATGAGCAACAGCGTGAACGTAGCCTACATAAGCTCTTGTGAAAGCCATACCGCCGTAGAACGAACCGAGAAGCATCTGCCCTCTTGCATTTATGTTTTTACCGTCCTTGTAAGCGGTCTCGAGGTTTGCAAATATAATTGCGACTGCCTTTTCTGCATAATCGCGTGTTGATTTTGTATTGCTCTTGCCTATATAAGCCTCAACCGCGTGGGTGAGCGCGTCCATACCAGTTGTGGAGGTGATATGCGGAGGAAGACCCACGGTAAGCTCCGGGTCAAGAACCGCAAACTTCGGACGAAGGCACGGGTCGTTTATGGCATATTTCTCATGAGTCTTGGTATTTGAAACAACAGCGGCAAGAGTGGTCTCTGAGCCTGTTCCCGCCGTTGTGGGTACTGCGAAGAACGGAGGAAGCTTGTGCATAACCTTGAGCTGACCGCGCATCTGCGGAATAGTCTTGTTAGGTCTTACTACTCTTGCACAGGCAGCCTTTGCACAATCCATCGGAGAACCGCCGCCGAAAGCTATCATAGCCTGGCAGCCGTTTGCTACGAACTGAGCGCGAGCCTCTTCGATATTTTCAATCGAGGGGTTGGGCTGAACCCCGTCATATACGGTATATGAAATGCCGTCCTCTTCGAGCTGTTTGAAAAGCCCGTCAAGAAGATGAAGGCTCATAAGGCCTTTATCGGTGACGATCATAACATTGTTGATACCTTTGTCTTTAATGACGCCGGGAAGCTTTTTGATAGCTCCGGGTCCTGTAAGCAGCTGCGGTTCAGACCAGTCAAGGAACATCATAAAGATTTTCATGACCTTCTGAAAAGCACGGTAATAAGCTACCTTCATTGCCCACATAGATAAACACCATCCCTTTTTGTAAATTATAAATTGAATTTATAGGTTAATTCTACCTTTTTTAAGCATTTTTTGCAATAGTATTTTCAAATATTTTCACAGCACTCTCGCTGTCCGCTTTTATTTGTGCGGAAAGAGACGAAAGGCCGTCAAACTTTTTTTCCGCCCGTAAAAATTCAAGCAAATTCACTTCAGTATCGGTACCGTACAAATCGCCCGAAAAGCCGAGTATACAAGTCTCGCTGCGAACCGAGGGAGTACCTATTGTCGGACGCCGACCGAAATTTGTCACCGCCGGATAAGCCTTGCCGCCTATTTCTACGTACGAAGCGTAAACTCCGTGCTTCGGCTGCACAAATCCGTCGGGGAAAAACTGATTTATTGTAGGAAAGCCCAGAAGGTGGCCGCGTCTGTCGCCGGCAACCACGGTGAAGTCGTAGGAAAACGGTCTGCCGAGCATTTTCGCCGCCGTTTGCATATCACCGCTTCTTATCGCCTCTCTTATGCGCGTTGAGCTTATTTCCATGCCGTCAAACTCAACCATCGGTGCCACATAAAGCTCTATACCGTATTTTCGGCATAATCTGCGCAGCACCTCAACGTTTCCGGAGCCGTTGTCTCCGAAGGTGTAATTCTCACCGCAAGAGACTGCACCTGCCGAAAATCTTCCGACAAGAATATCACGCACAAAGCTTTCGGGAGACAGGTGCATTATTTCCGAAAAATCTATTTTCAAAGCACCTACGTTCATTTCTCCGAGCAAGCTTTTGCGTAAACCGTCCGTCAGTATTTCGGGAGGAGCCTCGCCCTTGATGCACTTGAGCGGATGAACGGAAAACAACAGCACATACGGCATATATCCGCTCTTTTTAGAAAGCTCTATAACTTTTTGATGCCCCAAATGAAAACCATCGAAGGTTCCGAGGGCTATTGATTTTTTATTTTCATTCACCTTGAAGCACCCTCTTTACCGCGAGACATCCCGTTTCGACGTTTTTTTCTCCTATTCCGAGAAACTCATTCTCCGGCGAAAAAACTCTGAAAAAGCCGTCGCCCTTCGGATTTCCTATGCGGTCGAGAAACAGCTCTCCGCCGTTTTTAAATCTGACCGCCTGCGCCGCAGTTACGTGTACTTCTTTGTACTGTGACAAAACTCTTGAAACCGGCATAACATAATTGCCGAGCTCGCCGTTTTCGCATATTTCACGCAGTTTCTCTATCGTAATGCAGTCGCCCGTAGAAAACCCGTTTGCCCTCGTCCTGCGAAGCGACTTGAGAACCGCACCGCAGCCGAGCTTTTTGCCGATATCGTCGGCAAGGCTTCTTATATATGTTCCTGCGGAACAGGTCACATCGAGAGAAAACTCGTTATCCGAAAAATCGTATGCGCGAATTTCGGTTATATTTATCTTGCGCTTTTCGCGCTCAATCTCCTTGCCCTGCCTTGCGAGATCATAAAGACGAACTCCGTCCTTGCTCACGGCAGAATACATAGGCGGAGTCTGAAGCTGCTCGCCGTAAAAGGAGAGCGCAGCCTCCTCAGCTTCACACGGAGTAACGCTTACCGGGAAGCTGCCCGTTACGGAGCCCGTAATATCAAGCGTATCGGTTGTGACGCCGAGCAAAATTCTCGCTGTGTAGCTCTTTTCATGGTCCGGAATAAGCTCTATAAAGCGCGTCGCCCCCGAGAGGGCAACAGTCAACACGCCCGTTGCCATAGGGTCGAGCGTGCCTGTATGCCCGGCTTTTTTGGAGCCGGTTATTCTCTTTACCAAATTTGCCGCCGTAAACGACGTCATATTTTCAGGCTTGTCAATGCAGATAAATCCCGTCATGCTTTTTCAAGCTCCGTTTTGATTATTTCAAGAAGCTGCTTTTTGCCGTCGGCATAATCGGCCGAAAAATCACAGCCCGCCGCACGCGCGTGACCTCCGCCGCCCATCTTGGCGCAAATAGCCGAGGCGTCTACGGGAGCGTAGGTTCTGAGCGATACCTTAAACGTGCCGTCAACCCGTTCTCTAAGCGTAACGCCTACCTTAACGCCCTCGATTTTACGTGGAAGAGAAGCTATGCCGTCACACTCTGTCTCGTTTGAACCGCTCTGTTTAAACATATCCTTGGTGATTGTGATAACGGCGCATTTCCCGCCGAAGTACATTTCTATCGAATTTAAAACGAGCTCCTCAAGCCGCAAATAAGTTCTGGTCTTTGTCTCAAACATAACTCGGTTTATCTCGTCAAACCGTGCTCCGAGTGAAATGAGCTCCGCTGCCTTAACATGAGTTTCGGGAGTTACGTTTGAATACCTGAAGCAGCCTGTGTCCGTTGAGATTCCCGTATACAGACAGTCTGCCGTGCAAGCGTCCGGTTTTACTCCCAGGCACTTTATTACGTCGTAAACTATCTCGCACGCCGCCGCACTGTCTTTAAGACAGAGCATATCGGCATAACCCGTATTTGAAATATGATGGTCTATGCACAGCGGTATTTCGGGGTATTTTTCCGTAAGACGCGCGCCGAGCAGCTTTGAATCGGCAACATCAACCGCCAACACAAAATCGGGAGAAAAATCCATACTCTTTTGCGGATTGTAATTTTCCTCCGACTCTCCCCACATATACGAATACTTCTTAGGTATGTCGTCGGAGCAATCAACCATAACCGTTTTGCCCATCCCGGAGAGAACGCGTCGGAGCGCAAAAGCGCAACCGAGCGTGTCGCCGTCGGGACTGCGGTGCGTCAAAATCAGAATGTTGTCTTTACTTTTGAGAATTTCTGCCGCTTCGGCCTCATTTATCCTCTTCATCGTCTTTTTTCAGAGCCTCAATCTTTCTGAAAATTTCCATACCGTGCTCAACCGAATCATCTGCCGCAAATTTAAGCTCGGGGGCCTTTCTCAAACGAAGCCGTTTTCCGACCTCGTGCCGTATAAGCCCCGTTGCGCTCTCAAGCCCCTTTACAGCCTGCTTTGCGTCATCTATGCCGGAGAGTGAGCTTACAAAAACCTTTGCATAGCTCAAGTCCTGACTTACCTCAACCCTTACCACGGTGAGCATTTTATCTTTTACGCGCGGATCCTTGAGCTCGCGGATAAGCGCAACTATTTCGCGCTTAATATCCTCCGCGACTCTGTCCTTTCTGTATCCTGCCATAGCTTAATTCCTTTCATATAAAAGGAATCAGTCCTTGTATTCCTCCATAACGAATGCCTCGAGGATGTCTCCCTCTTTAATGTCGTTGAATTTCTCAAGACCGATTCCGCATTCGTAGCCGGACTGAACCTCTTTTACGTCGTCCTTAAAGCGCTTTAATGATGCGATGCTGTCCTCCGAAACAACTATGCCGTCGCGGACAACACGAATTTGTGAATTTCTTGTAATTTTGCCGTCAAGAACGTAGCTGCCGGCTATCATACCGGCGGAGGAGAGCTTAAATACGTTTCTTACCTCTGCCTTGCCGAGCGTTACCTCACGGTACTTCGGTGCGAGCATGCCCTTAATTGCGTCGCTTATCTCTTCTATGCAGTCATAGATTATTCTGTACATTCTCATATCTACGCCGTCGCGCTCCGCTATTGACTCGGCTACGGAGTCGGGGCGGACGTTAAAGCCTACGATAATCGCATTTGAAGCCGCGGCAAGCATTACGTCGGATTCGCTTACGGCACCGACGCCGCCGTGTATAACCTTTACCTTGACCTCATCGTTCGAGAGCTTTTCAAGGCTCTGTCTTACAGCCTCTACGGAGCCCTGAACATCCGCCTTGACAATGATGTTAAGCTCCTTAAGCTCACCCTCGTTTATGGATGAGAAGAGATTATCAAGAGTTACCTTCTGGAACTGCTTGAACTGCTCCTCCTTTTGCTCGTGCTTTCTCTGCTCAACAAGCTCACGTGCAAGCTTTTCGTCGGAAACGGCGTCAAATTTGTCACCGCCGGTCGGAACCTCATCAAGACCCATAACCTCTACGGGTACGGACGGGCCTGCCTCTTCAAGCTTTTTGCCGCGCTCGTTTGTCATAACTCTGACTCTGCCCACGGTCGTTCCGGCAACTACGATGTCACCCGTCCTCAACGTACCGTTTTGTACAAGAAGCGTCGCAACGGGGCCTCTGCCCTTATCAAGCTTAGCCTCTATTACAATACCCTTTGCGGCACGGTTCGGATTTGCTTTAAGCTCAAGCATTTCCGCAACGAGAAGTATCGACTCGAGAAGCTTGTCGATGCCCATATGAGTCTTAGCCGAAACGGGAACACATATTACATCGCCGCCCCATTCCTCGGGAACCAGGTCATACTCGGTGAGCTGCTGAAGAACTCTGTCCGGTGACGCGTCCGGCTTATCCATTTTGTTTATGGCTACAATTACGCTGACTCCCGCGGCCTTCGCGTGGTTTATGGCCTCTATTGTCTGCGGCATTATACCGTCGTCGGCGGCAACTACGAGCACGGCAATATCCGTAGCCATAGCACCTCTTGCTCTCATAGACGTAAATGCTGCATGACCGGGAGTGTCAAGGAAGGTTATCATCTGACCGTTAAGGTTTACTCTGTAAGCACCTATGTGCTGAGTTATGCCGCCTGCCTCGGTCTCTGTTACGGAGGTATTTCTTATGGCGTCAAGAAGCGAGGTTTTGCCGTGGTCAACGTGACCCATAACAACTACTACGGGATCTCTCGGCTCAAGATTTTCCTCTGTATCCTCGGTATCGTCGATAATTCTCTCTTCAATCGTTACTACGACCTCTTTTTCGACCTTTGCGCCGAGCTCGGAAGCTGCTATCGCCGCCGTATCGTAGTCGATAACATCATTGACGGTAGCCATAATGCCGAGAGCCATAAGCTTTTTAATTACCTCGGCAGCTGTCATCTTAAGCTTAAGAGCGAGGTCGCCTACGGTGATTTCATCGGGAATGGTTATCTTAATGTGTCTCTTGGCGCGCTCCGCCGCTATTCTCTTCAGTCTCTCCGCCTCAGTCTCACGCTTATGGCTTCTTACGCCCTGCTGCCTTCTGTACTGCTGAGACTTCTGCTTAAGCTTCTGCTTATGGACGGTGTTGTCGCCGTTGTTGCGGTTGTTTACCGGAGCGATGTTCTCATAACGCTCGTTGTACTTGTCAAGGTCAACTGAGTTGCCTCTTGTATCAACGTGGCGCATTTCGCCCTTGGTGCGCGACTGCATCGGCTTTGAAGGATCTTTTTCCTTCTTTTCCTTTTTGCTCTTAAACGGAGCCGAATTGTCTGTTTTTGCATTTTGCTTCGTTTTGCCCGCATCCGCCATGGAAGCCGTCTTCTTTGACTCGGCTGCGGATTTTTGCGGCTTTTCCTTAACATCTTCCGCCGATTTCTGCCTTGCAAAATAGCTGTCAAGGCTCTTCGGCGCATTCTGCTTTGAGAGCAAATCAAAAACCAAATCAAGTTCTTTCTCTTCGAGCGCGGTCTGATATTTTTTCTCGCCGTCAAAGTATTTTGAGACAAGCTCTATTAATTCCTTGCTCTGAATATCAAAATCTTTAGCTGCTTCATGTATCTTATATTTTTTTGTCATATATTACTTTCCCTCCCGGATCAATTCTGTTATTTTACGTGCGAAGCCGCCGTCGTTGACCGTTAATACCGCGGTCATCTTGGCGCCGAGGCACCTGCCTAAATCGTTCATTGTACAGCCAAGGGTTAATGCCGGAGTTTTGCCGCCGGTCTTTTCGCAAAGGGAGATAAATTCGTCCTTGAGTCTTTCGGACGAATCGGAGGCCAGAATGCACACTGAGGCTCTGCCTTCTTTTACGGAGGACAGTGCCGCGTCGTGCCCGAGACTCAGAGCCGAAGCCCGCCTTGCTATACCGAGCAGCCCTAATGCCCTGTCATTCATTTTCCGAAAGCTCCTTTTCCATCTCGTCGTAAACATCGTCAGGTACCGTCACCGAGAACGCGCGGTCTATCCGCTTTGCTTTGCGCGCCGCCTTGAGGCACTGTGCGCTTTTGCATATATACGCTCCCCTGCCAGCCTTTTTGCCGGTGAGGTCAAGCGAGACCTCCCCCTCGGCGCTTCTGACCACTCTCACAAGCTCCTGCTTAGGCTTTTGGCAACCGCATCCGAGACATTTTCTCAGAGGTATTTTTTTCTGCTTCATTTTATTCTCCCTTAAACATCAAAAGACTCAGCCTTCGTAAAATCCGCTTTCGGGTTTTATATCTATCTTCCAGCCGGTAAGGCGCGCCGCGAGACGTGCGTTCTGACCCTTGTTGCCTATTGCGAGCGAGAGCTGATTGTCCGGTACGGTAACTACGCAGGATTTAACCTCCGAATCGGGTATCTCTACGCTAAGTACGTTTGCGGGAGCGAGAGCAGCCGCAACAAACTGCTTGGGGTCTTCGCTGTAATTGACTATGTCTATCTTTTCGCCGCCGAGCAGCTCTACTATCTTGTTGACTCTCGAACCTCTCGGACCTATGCAGGCTCCGATGGCGTCAACGTTTTCATCCTTGCTGCTGACCGCCATTTTTGTTCTGGCACCGGCTTCACGTGAAATTGCGTTGATGGTTACGGTACCGTCGTAAATCTCGGGGACCTCTGTCTCAAACAGACGTTTTACAAGACCCTGATGCGTGCGTGAAATCATAGCCTTCGGGCCTTTTTCCGTATCTCTGACGTCAACTATAAATACCTTTATAAGCTCACCGACGGTAAGCTCCTCGCCGGGAACCTGCTCACCCTTCGGAAGTATTGCCTCTGCCTTTCCGATTTCAAGAGTGGCATTTCCGGTAATCGGGTCTACACTGAGAACCTTAGCGGTGACAAGCTCCTGCTGCTTTGACTGGAACTCCATCATTATCTGACCCTTTTCGGCGTCGCGTATACCCTGACGGATAACGTGCTTCGCGGTCTGAGCCGCTATTCTGCCGAAGTCCTTCGTGTCGAGCATTATCTCGATAATGTCGCCTGCCTCGGCGCCGGGCTTATACTGCTGAGCATCGGCTACGGTTATGTCGGTATCCTCGTCGTCGATTTCGTCAACCACGTTTTTGCGAACAAATACGTTCATTTCATAATTTTCGGGATCAATCTCGCACGAAACTACGTCCTTGCCGTTATAATCCTTGCGGAGCGCAACGATTATGGCGTTCTGTATCTTCTCATAGAGATACTCGGCAGGAATTCCTTTTTCTTTTTCAAGCATCTGCACAGCTTCAAAAAATTCCTTATTCATTTTAATAACCATTCCTTTCAAGGTAGTGCCGTGTCTTTTCGTCACGGCGATTATTGTCTTTTACATATCAAAGTCATCAAGCTTTACAAACGAAGCTTCCTTCTTTTCAAAGGACATTCCGCCGCCCTCATCGAATTCAACCGTGATAAGACCTGCGTCGTAATCCTTTAATGTGCATTTGTAAACTCTCTTGCCGTTTACGGGACGTATGAATTTAACTATCACGCGGCTGCCGAGATATCTCGTAAAATGAAAATCCCTTGTAAGCTCGCGCTCAATGCCGGGCGAAGAGACCTGAAGAGAATAGCTTCGGTCTATTGGGTCAGCCTCGTCAAGCGGCTCGTCTAAAGCGTGGCTCATATTTACGCAGTCTTCAATTCCTATGCCGCCGTCCTGTTTATCTATGAATATGCGAAGATACCACTCTGCACCCTCTTTTTGGAAGCGGACGTCCCACAAAATGAGCCCGAGTTCCTCGGCAAGCGGCTGTGCAATATTCCAGACCGTTCCGACGGTACCGGTCAATTTTTCTGCCATTCGATATATCCTTTCATAAAAAAGTCTTAACAAAACTAAGAGAGCGGGTCGCCCCACTCTCAATCATACGAATATTCTTACTGTGTTATAATACCATATATATATACGGTTTGCAAGCTTTTTTTCAAAGGTCGTCGGAATCCTGCTCCGGCCTTTTGTCGCTGTCCGCGGGATTGCCCGTATAGCTGCCCAAAACATCGGAGTTTGTGGTATCGTTATAGCCGTTCCAAATCTCCGCCATCTCCGTGCCGAGCTCGCTCAGCTTATTAACGGCTTTTCTTGAAGGCCTCTTTTCATCTTTGTTTTTTTTGCTCAAATTTATCACCCTTTCTTTATGTGATAACATTATTATGCCGAAAAAAGGACAGGATATTTATGTATCTTTTTTATTATTTTCAGGTTGACTTTTAATTTTTTAGTTGCTATAATACAAGAGTATATAAGGGGGTCATTCCCTAACAAAAAAATGAAAGGGTTTGTTTAAGTTATGAAAAAGACGATTTCTGTTATTGTCGCTATTGCCATGATGCTTATGGTAAGCATCCCCGCATTCGCAGGCAATTTCGATGACAACGCCGATCTCACCGCTCAGCAGAAGGTTTTTGCCGAAGTGATTTTCGACGGTCTCAACGCAGGCAACAACACCGCTGATACTCTTGCAAATTATGTAGGCAGCAATCTTGATTACAAGGCTGACGTTACTTCTCCCGCGACCATCACCGATGATGTCAGCGATGCATTTGACGCAGCAAACGAAAAGCTCACCGTTCCCTTTACCGATGAAGCTCTTATCAATTCCATGAAGCTGAGAACCTCTGCAACCATTACCGGACGCTATCAGGCTGCTAACGGCGAAGGCTCATCAAACATCGGCCCTGGCGGCAGCGGCAGCAACGTGCTCGATAAGCTTTTCCCCGATTTCTCAAACGGCGATTTCAGCGACCTCTTCAAGGGCTTCTCTGATTCGTTCTCTCAGATAGGCGGAGCTATTTCGGGTCTTCTCAGCGGCCTCGGCATCGGCGGCGGCTCGGGCAACAACACCGAGACCACCACAAAGAAGGCATCTACCACAAAGTCAAGCTCTTCAAAATCTTCGACCGCTTCTATCCCGAAGACCGGCGACGTTGCGATATATGCAGTTGCAGGTGTTGCGGTAGCAGCAGGTCTCGCGCTTGTGCTCACCAAAAAGAGCAAGGATTCCGACGAGAAATAAGCCGAAGCTTAAAACGTAACTTTTTTAAAACCTCAATCTCTTTTACGAGATTGAGGTTTTTTTTGTTGCGCTTTTACATACGTTTGTCGTCAAGTAAAAGCTCGATTATAGAGGACAAAAAAAGCGGGACCGCGAATTTCGCGGCCCCGCTCAAAAGCCTTAGGCTAAAAGGAAGTTCAATCAACGATAACGCCTGTTGCGTCGCGTCCTGCCATTACGGCATTTGACTCATCGGTATCAATATGCATTGCAAGCTTGAACTTCGGGCTTACTCTTACAACAACATCACCGAATACAAGCGAGCGCTCGGGTGAATCAATTTTAACCGATACAACCTGCTTATCTTTTACGCCGTAATTCGCAGCGTCCTCGGGAGTCATATGTATGTGTCTCTTGGCCACGATAACGCCCTCTTTAAGCTCAACTTCGCCCTTGGGGCCTACCAATTTGCAAGCACCGCTGCCTGCAATGTCGCCCGATTCACGAACGGGAGCTGCAACGCCTATTGAGCGCGCGTCGCTTGCGGAAAGCTCAACCTGATCGGCAGGTCTTGTGGGGCCTAATATTGAAACAGCCGGGAAGCTGTTTTTAGGTCCTATAACCTGGACTCTCTCTTCGCAGGCGAACTGACCCGGCTGTGAGAGATCCTTCTTCTTTGTAAGCTGATAGCCCTTACCGAAGAGTATTTCAAGCGTTTCTTCTGTAACGTGAACGTGTCTTGCGGAGGTTTCCACCATTACGGTTTTTTCCATTTTAATTTACCCCTTTATTTAAGATTTGATTATTTGCTCATTTCGGCTCTTGCAGCCTTGATGTTTGCAACAAATTTCTTACCGGTTTCGGTTATCTGTTTATAGTCGCCGGTCTTGGCTCCTGCTGTGAGCGATGAACCTGCACCTACTGCCACTGCGCCCGCTTTTATCCATTCGCCTACATTGTCGGCGTTAACACCGCCCGTGGGCATCATTTTGGCATAGGGAATAGGTCCGCGAATGTCCTTTATGATTTTCGGCCCGAAAAGGTCGGCAGGAAATACCTTTAGTATATCCGCTCCGTTTTCCATGGCAAGCAAGCCCTCGCGTACCGACATAATTCCCGGCATCATCGGAACTCTGTAACGGTTGCACAGATGAAGCGTGTCAAGGTCAAGAGCGGGGCTTACTATATACTGAGCACCCGACAGCATTGCTATGCGAGCGGTTGTTGCATCGAGCACCGTGCCTGCGCCGAGGATTATCTCGTCCGGTGTGTAGCGCTTTGCAAGTTCCTCTATGACCTCGTCTGCGTGTGGAACGGTAAACGTCAGCTCTATGGCTGCAACTCCTCCCTCGATGCAAGCATCGGTAATACGAATCGCTTTGTCCGTGCTCTCGGCGCGGACTACCGCAACTATACCGCAGTCCTGAATTTTTGTAAGTATTTGTTCTTTATCCATTAGTAACATCTCCGGATATATTTATTTTAAAATTTAGTCTTGCTCCTTACGCATAGCCTTTATTTTCAGAGGGAAAAGATTTCGTATATTACGGCTTTTTGATGCCCCGAAACATATTTTTGATATGCAAGTTCGGTCGCCGAAAAGCCCTGATATGCGTAAGATTTTACCACTTGATTTCAGAGGGAAAAGATTTCGTATATT